>Ga0209533_1000281_pt1 | contig 49387 bp, 50 predicted proteins | sample COG_04_FD_184748 | JGI IMG/M metagenome (GOLD analysis project Ga0209533, IMG submission 184748) | Pelagic Microbial community sample from North Sea - COGITO 998_met_04 (SPAdes) (version 2) | ecosystem: Environmental > Aquatic > Marine > Neritic zone/Coastal water | place: Helgoland, sampling...
ATACTTCATATATATACTTCATATATAATGTCGCCGTCTAATACAACCGACATCACTCTTGAAGACCTACTCGCACCTTCTACTAATATTCCTCCACACCATAATCAAAACATACATTCACACCATATTCTTTCTTTCAGACAACAATCGGAATTCGGACAAAGAAAACGCATCAAACCATGACGCACTGGTACCAAAAGCCAACAAATACCTCCTAATCTATCTCGGTAATCATTATATTATATTTCACGCGGAATGACGACTTTTATCACATATCTTTTTAATTGTCCGACAATGCTTCATTTATTCTATTAACAACAAAAATACATATTTATTCATTTTTAATTATAAATTATAAATTATAAATTATAAATTATAAATTATAAATTATAAATTATATCTACTCTTCCTCGTCCAATTCATCTATCTTTCCATCCGATTCATTCCGTACCCCCCCCCAATGCTTCGTGGCTATCTATGTCAAACAACACATTCTCTCCTGACCTTAAATACATCGGTATGTCATACTCAAACTTTTCAACGATCGTCTCCGTACTAAAGGTTGTATATATTACAATCCTCGTCGATGACGTCTCTAAAAATACGCTGACACATTCGAAGTGTAATGGCAAACGATGCACCACTATGTCCTTGGAATTCCAATAACTTGCCTATATTAGTTACGTCGGTGTCGCTGGACCACGCGAATCCAGTGGTGTTATCATTAAAGTTACGTATCGTCTTAATATAGTTATCGTGTGATAAAAGTGCCCTGAGTGCTTGAGTTACCTCTTTATAAGTATGATCATCACAATTATAATTTTCAAGGGTTTCGATAAATAGGGAATACATCCCATCGTCCGTAATATGCGTATTGGTCACAGTCATTCTTGTCAATATTATAGTACATAATGACAATTACTATGTCAATTTTAAAACTATTTCAACTCTGTGCACTTGTTGTCAATTACCATCGAATCGCATTTTATGTTTTGCGGAACAATATGAACGATGCCCTTGCTTTTAACTTTGTGGAGGGGTTCTGTACATCCGCGATGTTTTTTCTTCATTGTTTTTGAAAATTTGAAGAGTTTATTCTTTTTCTTCCCGCAGCGTGCTCTAAAATGTTCGTATCTTTCTCTCACGTCATCGTAAGAAAGTCCTGACTTTTTATTAAGCATCTTGTTTATGAGTTCATGAAGGTTATAGACATACATACTAAAAGTATATCTGTTTTTCATACATTCGTTTGTAAGAGGAAGTTGTTTAAAGTTTGTTGCAAGATTTATACGACAATATTTACACGGGAGGACATGCTGAAGATTCAATATAAGGTCGCGGTAATGTTTCTTTTGTTCATGGGTCGGTTCATTCGGGTAATTAAAACTCATTGTATGGAGGACATGCCACAAACTTGGACCCCAAACACTTGTAAGCATACCATCCCCACTTTCGTAATTTTCCGAGCTGTAAATTTTCTTCTTAGTTCCACCCTTTATTTTATATTTTTTAACCACATATGATTTTAATCGTCGTTTTACCGTCTTGTTGCGTGATGCCATAATATATGATTAGAAACTAATTTATGGAAAAAATATATTGCTATAGCAACTTCATGATGTAGTTAAATATAGGCGTTTCCTTTATGTCAACAATTATATTCGTTTCCTTCTTCTTATAAATCTCACAAATTTTTAAATAGTATTCTTTATCCGTAGTGAAGTCGTTTTTTTCAATGTTTATTAGCTGTCCCACCTTATTTCTAAATAGCATTGTATTGTATTGTATAATTATTTACCTTTAATTTGGTTCAGCAACATGTTTTAATATTTATATAATATATATGAAGGGTGGTTTATTTAACGCAAAAAAAATATCTTTTTTAAAGAAAATAAATTTGAAAAAGGGGTTATTAATCGTATTATCACTGATTATTGTGTATTTTATAATAAACTATTTCTTTTTTAGAAGAGAAAGCATGGAACCAAACATGGAATTTAATAAGAATACGAGCGTTTTGGTAAATGATCCTGACCAAGCCAAACTATATTTTTTTTATGCTGACTGGTGTCCGCACTGTACAAGAGCAAAGCAGACGGGTGGCGGATGGAAAGATTTTACGGATCGTCACGGAGACGAAGTTAGACGTGGAAATACTGTAATTTCAATCGAGGAAGTCGACTGTAGCGACGACACTGATCCCGAGGCAAAATCTAAAATTAACAAGTATAAAGTATCTGGATATCCGACTATTATTCTGGATAAAAAGGGGGAACACTATTTATACGACACCAAACCAGACGCTGACAGACTCGACGAATTTCTTGATAGAATGATATAAGTTCAGTCTGTTTCATCTTGTTCAGCTTCATCGAAATATTTAATAGTTTTCAAGTATTCGTCGGCTAACAAATACCCATCTTTGATAAGAGCATATCTCTTATCCTTGTCCGTTAATAATTCAGTCATGACATCCTTGTTTAATATTCCACATCCCCCAGATATATTAATCGCTATGTCGTGTTTTATTGGCGATAAATCCGTTGGTTTATAAGCCATGTCTAAATTTTTCATAAGCTGATATACAAACGCACTGGTGTATGTTAAAATACTTGATTCCTGATTTACAATAATGGCAGTTTTATCTTTATTGTATTTATTATAAACACCCAATATATTTTCCTCGTTGTCTGGATAATCTTTCATACAGACATGAACCGGATAATTCGACACAGCGCCACCGTCTACAAGACACATGTCGCCTATATTTATCGGATAGAATATAAATGGAATGCTCATTGAAGCGGCGACAGCTTTGTAAACCGGGAGATCTGGTTGAGTCTCCAATGAAATACAATATTCTGAAAAATCATCATTTATGTTTGTTGTCATGAAATTTAATTTTACATTATAGTGTTCGTAAAACTCTTTAATTGTGATGGTAGGAGATACATTTTCGGAATAAAAAATAGGTTCAACTAAATTCTTTATAAGTGCGACTATATCATATACACCCTTCTTTGAATACATGTTAAAAATATGGTCTGGTGTTAGTTTAAGAAATTCTAAGAATTGTTTGTTGATTATGTATTGGACCACTTCGTCATGACTTATATTTTTTAAAACCATTAAAATACCAACAAGGCATCCAATGGACGAGGCATAGATACTTTCAATATTTTTGAGGTGGAAAACACCCTTTTGTTTTAACTGACTCAGAACGCCAAATGAATAAAATCCATATGGACCACCGCCCGTAATTACAAGATGTTTGATTGTCATACGAATTAGTTTTATTTTAAAAAATATATTCTAACATATTACTATGACTTCTATCTTTGATCTTAATAAGTTAAACGAAGAGGAATTCGGCGAAAAGATTGATATTGATGATTTATACGAAAAGAAAAAGAACTATGATCTTAATAAATTATCAATATACAAAAAAATTTTGGCAAGGATACACATACGAATAAAATCAACGTCGAGACAACACGTTGATAACCAGTATTGTTGGTATGTTGTACCCGAGATTATTATAGGTGTTCCAAAGTATGATCATGGCTCATGCATCGCATATTTACTAGAAAAACTAGACGACAATGGGTTTATATCAAAATATATACACCCAAATTTAATGTTTATAAGTTGGAAACATTGGGTACCCACATATGTTCGTGACGAAATAAAAAAGAGAACTGGTATGACTCTTGATGGATCGGGAGGCGTAATAAATAACAATTCGGTCTCACAAGAAAAGAGTGACCCAATAAACCCCAACTCGTTTATTGTGAATTCCAAAAAAATAGGTGGCGGTGGACTACAAACAAATGAAAAATCTCAAAATAAACACACATTTAAATCTACAAACGCATATTCCCCGTCGGGAATTTATCGAGATGATCTTATGAGACCATTTAAAAAATAGAACAGATTTTTATGCTCATATTTATAAAATATTATATTCCCAGTAAAACGCATATTGTAAGTACATCATTTTCAAAAGTAATTGGTAGTGCGGTTATTCATAATGGAGGAATAGTATTATAATGTTATAATGTTATAATGTTATAATGTTATGTAACAATTAATAAATAGATATTACATTATTAATTGTTAAATATAAGAAATTAATCATTTATTTGCGTTGCTTGCGGCTCTTCTGCTGCTTGCGGCTCTTCTTCTGCTGCTTCTTCTGCTTCTTACCTCCCTTACGTGTCTTGCTCTGCTGTTTCTTAGATTGCGTCTTAGATTGCTTCTTTCCTTTACCACCGGTAAAACTTCTACGGAGTCCCATTCCCATTATATAGTATATAAATATATTAATTGTATGCTAAATGTTTATGTCATTGTTCTAGTTCTGGTCAGCATTGTTTTCTCTTATTATTGCCTCTTTTAGATCTTCGAATTTTTTAACGCCCTCTTGGAAGTTGGATTCGCAATCAATATACATGGATGTAATTATATCGCGTGTTTTTAGAACCAATAATGAAAGATTATACTCACGACTGTCGCCGGAAAGACTATCTATATTTTCTAAATCGTTCAGCTTGGGATGGACAATAATTTTATCCTGGTCAGTAAAGTAAAAAATCATGTGAAGAATATTGATAAGCGAGTCGTATTTTAGATTTATATCGGATAACATAGATTTAACAAACGCACCATAATCCATTAATTTCATTTGAACCGAACCACTATCCATTGACTGTTGTGATAGTTCAAGTGGGTCTCTGCACAGAGACGACGAACTGAAATCAGTTAATTTTATCTGACTAAATTTACTTAACTCTTCCTCACCGTCGTACGATTTTCCGGTAAACGTTTCATAAAACTTCTTCAATATTTCCATCTTCTTCTGTTTGCTCTTATCGCTCATGACGTATTTAGGCTTAAACTCTGTTAATTTTTCAGAATCTTCGCCAGAAACACCGCGAGCATCATAATTGAATTTATCGTTAAATAATTTATCAAGCGCATTGAAATCAATCTCATTCATTCCCGGGGTGCACATTGGAGAGGGAGAATCGTCGACTTTGCTCATATCGACTGTTTGATTGGGTTCCTCCACCCGAGGTATTGGTGTGGGCTGGACTTCCTCTACAAGAGGTGTGGGTTGTATGGGTTGTATGGGTTGTATGGGTTGTGTAGGCTGGGCTTCCTCCACAAGAGGTGTGGGTTGCGTGGGTTGTGTGGGTTGTGTGGGTTGTGTGGGCTGGGGTTCCTCCACAAGAGGTGTGGGTTGTGTGGGCTGGGGTTCCTCCACAAGAGGTGTGGGTTGTGTGGGCTGGGGTTCCTCCACAAGAGGTGTGGGTTGTGTGGGCTGGGGTTCATCCACAAGAGGTGTGGGTTGTGTTGGCTGGGGTTCCGGAATAGACTCGGCATCCGTCGGGTTAATTGGTTGAACAACGTAGTCTTTATTTTCACCATTTCGTTCCAACTCATTATGGGTATTTTGAAAAAAGGGTGGAGTTTTCATAAAATCATCGGGTTCTCCACCCGATTGCTCGCCGAGGATTTTTTTATATTTGGGTAAAAGCTTTATCAACGATCGAACACGCATAAAACAGAATCCTTTAAAAACATCGTTTGGTGTCGCATTTTTTACTTGACTATTTTTATTCATTCCGTCTTCACTTGTGTCATTTATTCCATATAATGAAAAAACATCTTTTGTATCACCCATACCGTCATCAAATTGGGGATCAATTGTTTTTACAATTGCAGCATATAAATGGGCGATTTTAATATAGAACTTCGCTATACTTTGGCAGTTCTGTTTTTTCAGAAACTTCTCCTTCTTTTTCATTTCTTCCTCGCTTCTATGTACTATAACTGCTACATCGTTTGTTTCTTTATGGTCAACCTTTTCTCCACCCAGTGTTTTTTGTACCAAAACATCTACTTCATGCATTTTTACTCTCTGTAAAAATGCTTTACTCGTAATAACCTCAACCTTATTGTAAAACTTGGGATCCAAAAGAGCCTCCATGTCGGGGATACTTAAGTTAATAATATAGTTCGCGGCGACTTCGTTTATTTTATCGGAAATATCCTTTGTTGTTTCGATGTTTTCATCTGTTAGTTTATTTTGCGTATTTTCGAATGATTCTGACGATAGTCCATTTCCCATATTCAATATATATAAAAGATATAAAATAAAATTGAAATTTTGTATATATTTACATTGCTTATAAAATGGACATGGCAACAAAAACAAAAAAAAATAAAAAACATAATGCCACTAAAAGCAAGTCTCGATTATGGAATATGTTCGATAGTGAAATAGAACCTAACAAAGAGACGACGATCGAATGCGTATATCGGTCAGGCGGAGAGAGAGAATTTTGTGATAATTGTAGCACCAATCTGGTATATAACGAACTTGGATTCTTGAGTTGTATCAACCCAAAGTGCGCGATGGTATATACAGACATGATTGATCAGGGAGCAGAATGGAGATTTTATGGTGCCGATGATAGTCATGGAAGTGATCCAACGAGATGTGGTATGCCAATAAATCCTCTTCTGAAGGAATCGTCGTATTCATGTAAAGTTATGGCGGGCTCGTCGTCAAGCTACGAAATGAGAAAGATAAAACGATATACTGAGTGGCAGTCAATGCCGTATCGGGAAAAATCACAGTACGATGAATTTCAGAGAATAAACATGATGGCCCAACAGTCTGGTGTGAGTAAATTAATTATCGACAACGCAATCATATATCACAAAAAAATATCAGAACATCAGACATTTAGAGGCATTAATCGTGACGGAATTATTGCTGCGTCAATATATATATCATTTAGAATCAATAACACTCCGCGCACTGCTTCCGAAATAGCCCAGATATTTAATTTAGACAAAACAAGCGCTACAAGAGGGTGTAAAAACGCATGTTCTATTATCAATACAATAGAGAAAAATGAAACGGAAAAAACGGTACTTTGTAAAACAGGTCCCCAGTCCTTTATAGAACGATACTGTAGCCGCCTCAATATAAACAATGAGCTTACCCGGCTAAGCATGTTTATAGCTAAAAAAATACAAGATACCAACTCTATACCCGAAAACACACCGAATTCAATCGCGAGCGGGATTGTTTATTTCGTGGGTCAGTTATGCGATTTAAATATATCAAAGTCCGATGTGAATAGAATAAGTGAAATAAGCGAAGTAACCATCAATAAGTGCTATAAAAAATTATACGGAATTAAGGATAAACTTATACCCAAATCAATATTATTAAAGTATAACAAATAAATTAATATAACTACTATAAATATTGAACTCATGAATACAGACATTGTAGCGAATGTGGATTCAGACATTGTACCAAGTGTGGTTTTTATCATTCCATATCGCGATAGGTTGGCACAAAAAGAGTTTTTCTTACGTTATATGTCATATATTCTCGAAGATTATGACGAAACAGAATACAGAATATTATTTTGCCACCAACAAGACAAGAGAGTATTCAATCGAGGCGCCATGAAAAATGCTGGATTTATATACGTTAAAAATAATTACCCTACTCAATATCAAAAAATAACACTTGTCTTTCATGACATCGACTGTGTTCCTTACATCAAGAATATGCTTGATTATAAAACAGCATTTGGTAAAATCAAACATTTTTATGGATTTGAATATGCGCTTGGTGGAATAGTTTCCATAACATGCTATGATTTTGAAAAAATAAATGGATTTCCAAATTATTGGGGATGGGGGTTTGAGGACAATGCCCTTCAAAATCGAGCAACCAGGCACGGAAAATATATAAGTAGAAAAACATTTTTTAAAATTGGGGACAATAGAATTCTACATTTATTTGATACCTTTAAAAAGGAATCCGACAAAAATATACCGAACTTATTTTTAAATGAAGATGGATCTACCGGTGTATCCAGTATATCTCAATTAAATACAAAAATAGTTGATTTTGATATTATTATGAAGCATTCATTTTTGAATGTTTCCAGCTTCGAAACTGAGTTTGAATACAATGAACAAAATATTATACAACGAGACATACGGGAAGAAAACAATATCGAGGTTAAATCAAATAAGGTAACCTCGAGAAATGTAACTAAAAAAAATACAATGGCAATGCCGATCATTTACGAAACGAATGAACACAGTCAATACGGATCGGTTCCGAGCGCGTCAAACTCAACAAATAATACCACCAATGGTGGGCAGCCTACATATAATAAAGACAACATTATGAACTTTACAGGTGGGAATACACGCAATGAAAAAAGATGCTCTGTTATGAACAATCGTGGAGAAAGTGTGTGTAATATAAACAACACCAGTTCCCAAAAAAAAGCAGATGTAGTCGGTGTCAGAAGAAGATTTAGTTTTAATAGAGCGTCTCTGTGAAATGTAAATAGTTAGTCTATTATTTAAACCTTGTTGCTCGCGAAATTAAGATGGTGATATAATGTGTTCAAAATGTGATCAAGTATTTCATCGTCAATCTCATTTGTCATGTTGTTTTTTATCTCCATGACAAGTGGATCTCTACCTCTTATGCGTCGGAAACTTTCTATTTTATTATTTATCTGTTTAACATGTGGCATATAGTCAAACGAAGGTTCCTTCTTTTCTACTACAATTGGTTCTACGGTTGCAATAACCTTTTCGCTTTTATACCATGGATGTCTATTTTCTGAAACAGATACAAACTCGCCACAAATTTCAGGCTTCTTAAATTTATATTTTTTCTTTAGTTCTTTTGCATATTCATCTAAACTACTGTCGTCTCTGCTTCCGGGAGTTTTTGGGGTACCTGGGTTTGGAATTGTAGCAAGCGTTTGTATTTCCGCATTTTTTACATCAGGTAATCGTGAAGACCCACAGTTAAATATACAAAACAATAATTTATCACACAACCCATCATCATCATCCTTTTCTTTGTTGTATATAACTTCTTTAAACTTTATCAAAACATTGTCTTCTATATCCGGGCTTATTTCCATCAAACGATCAAATTCCTCCTTATATCTGTTTAAAAGTTCAATCGGGGTATTTTCACGTTCAAGAGGACTTTTTGCGAGAATCACCGTTACATTTCTAACAAATTTACCCCACGATATTGCGCTTACACGATGTCCCTCATTCAATTCGGTTATCTTTAAAAACTGTTGAATGGTTGTGAGAATTCCGGCTATAATGTTGATCCCACCAATAAGCATCTGTGCCATTACTTTATACTGTGGAGGAAATTTGTCTTGTGCGAAATTTGCTGTCCCGGTAATGGTGGACATTACAATAACCGGTATAGTGAACCACGCATTTCGGAAACTGTATATTTTATATGATCTGCTATGAAGCCACCTATAACACATTGCCTTATCAGACCATTCAATAAATACATTCTCGTGTTCGATTGTCCAACCATTTAAACGCTTCTCGTCTATTATCACATTATTATTTGAAAAATCTGAAGACATATACAATATATTTATAATAAATATATAACTTTATTATATATTATGACAATTGATAATCTACACAGAGAATTCCGTGAAATAATACAGATTCTAAATAACGTGAAATCCAAATTTGATAGTATAAACACAAAGATAAAAAAACTCAAAGACGTATACGATGATCTCACAAATACAAATCACGATCCAGTATATATATTTGGACTGGATTTTTTGAACTTTCAGTACAAAATTTTCCACAATCAATATAAAAATCTCATCGATATGATAAAACTCATTAATAACAGAATATATGGCGATTATTATAAATTATGTGATCTAATAGCCGAATACGTTGTGGAAAAAATAGACGATAAGGTATTTTTAGCAAACATTCAAAGCGACGACAACCAGTTGCCGGTTTACAAAGATTTGGACGAATATGCTGAATATAGCAGCGAGACATTGTTGGCAGTTAATGCCAAATCTATCGGTCTTCTTAAAAAGATGGATTCTTTTTGTCGAGACAAAGACAAAGTAAGTGAAAAGCATTTGAAACTCACCGAGAGTGGATTTTGTTTGGGCAACTTCCTTCATAGCTTCGAAACAAACAATAATATTATAAAGAACCAGCTTGACTTATATGTAAAGAATATCGAGTTTTTTAACAAAAACCACAAGATGATATTGGGTAGTATATATAAAAAAATATGCGACCTTTTTAATGAAATCATCGGTGACATATCATTCGATGAAGATGACACACAGAATGAAATTGGATATAGCGGAGATTATAGCGACAACGAGATGGACAGTAAGACTTTAGGAACTAGAGATATTTGTTGTAAAAATAAAAATGAAGATTACGATGAACATGAACATGAACATGAAGATTACGATGAACATGAAGATGATGATGATGACGATGAAAATGAAATAATTTTATCACCTGATATGGGTGGTGCCAACAATGGCATTACTATGGATTAAATAATTTATTCACCGTGTATGGTATTAATTCATTTGTTCTGGATGATGTATGTGGTTTTATTGGATACACGTTATAATACTTATGTGTTTCTATAGTTTTGTCACTGTTGATTGTGTCAAAACTATCACACATTCTGTGTGTATATATTTTTTTATTTTGTAATAGGATCTTATTTTTATAGTCAAAATAAAGTAACATTAAATAAGATGAATGGCTCATTTAATATTAATATAATAAATATTTTGATAAATATTTAAATGATATTGCTTATGAATTATAAGTTTAACGCAATATAACTTAACAATAATGTTTGATAATATATATGTATATATCTAATGAAATAAAATGGGTATTTATTCTTTTGGGTTTAACTCTATATGTGGAAGTAAATAGGTTTTTTGATTGGTATAAAATGTAATAATAACGTTACTTTATTGTGTTACACAGTTAAAATAGCTGTTGTCGCTGGGCTTTAAATAACGCATAATTTGTACTGAGCGGATTTATAAGTCGCATGAGATAAATAATAGCAACGACATATAGAATCAACAATTTTTGCTTGTGTTTCGGATAATATATGAACATTACAATAATTGAAATAATTGCCACATAAAAAAATAGCTGCATGAAGTTTGTTAAATTTTCTATAGTCTTTTTCACGCGCATTCCCTGTGAAAAATCATTGTGAAGAAATTGAAAAAAAGCCATCCCAGAATTTCCACTGGGTTCAAAAAAATACTCATAAAAACTCTTACAATTATTTGATCTCATTATCATATCAATTACGTGCTGTGGGAGTATATAAATAAGGAAAAACTTAGTGTAACACTTATACGAATAAAACGGGTTATAACTGTAGTCGGTCAATGAATAGTCCCACGTGCCCTTATCAATTACATTATTCACTTGGTGAATTAAATTTACATTGTCTGTCGATTTAAAGTAACACCCTCCTCTCGACAGCCTGAGACTAACTTCAATAATTACCGTCCCTCTATATTGAACATTACATACACCCGTATACCCAGACATGTGTTCATTTACCCATTCCACTATATTGTTGGGTGGTTGGTTATCCTCGCTTATGTATTTCCAGTCGTCAATAAATCCGTTCTGTTTATCGCTATACACGCTGGTCATCTGATACATTATTTTTCCACCAATTAGTAAAAAGTCTGTCATTGTTTCGCGCGCGTCTAAAAATTCTGTCCATATCATATCTTCTTTTTCTAAATGGGGAAGGAGCTCGTCAAACTTCTTTATTTTGAAACAGTTTTTACTTGACGCGCTTTTATGTCCCCACCGTGGTTTGATAAATATGGGGTATGTCACATCCGTCCGCTTCCCAATCTGTTCAAGAATGCCACACTTTATATTTTGGGATTTTGCAATAAGCAGTTTGTCATATATAAAGTTATGTTTTGGGTACTTTGTGTATGCCGTACTGTCGTACATGGGGAGATTCTTGGTAAAATGAACCGTATATGGATCTAAATACGGATTAAAAATACACAGAGATTTACACCATGCGTCGTCATATTCTAATATTCGTTTAACAAGTGAATCACCTTTGTCAGACATACTTATATGTAATATGTAAACAAAAAAAGATATAGTATTTTTATTACATTATAAATTTATCGATCAGTTGCCGTTAGATCCACTTTTTATCTTGATAACCACGCCGTTGGGTTTGTCGAATTTTCCGATGATCTCCTCTGAATCAATATTATATAGATTTTGATTTTCGTCTATATAATACTTATTGTCTTTAATTATAATCTCACTAACCTCGATATGTAAGTCATCTTCCTCAACCAGAGATATTTCTTCTAGTTTCTGTTGAATTTCTTTCGCATTTTCTATGCTTATCCCGGTCGATGCTTTGAGTAGCGCGTCAGTAATGTCGGACGTTCCGTCACTGCTTGTATTAGTTTTATTTGATTGGGTAGAATTATCGTCTCCCTTTTTTTGAGACATAACATTAACATTAACATTAGACTGTTGTTCAATAAGTTGCTCGTCTACATTAAAACGTTTTTCAAGGGTTTCCATTATTTGTGTGCTTTCTTTTTCAACATACTTTTCAATAAGAACCATTATACTTGTCATTAGCTTATCAACGTCGGGCTTTTTGGGTCTTCCCCGCGTCTTCTCCTTATCCACCCTTTTTTCCACAAGCGGTTTATCGAACAATACACACGATATGGATTGACGCAGGTTGTCTGAACTATCCTCCGTCTTCGGTCTCATATAATACATTGAATTGACATTGATAAACTCTTCCATGGTTGACATATTAGACACGTCACACATTGATCTTAATTTCCCCCCAATGGTGTCATTGGTTTTGTTAATAATCAGAGATCGGATGTTTTCATTGATAAGCGCCATTGTTTCTTTTCTTTATAATAATAAATAGGGACAATGTTATTTCAATTTTACACGTTTCGTCGTTTTACATCATAACCACACATCAACCGTGTTGGTATTTTCGTATAGCGGTCGTGAATAATAGCCATGATTGTTTTGTAAAAATTTAAATATGCCATTATCGCCAGTGTTCTTGCTCTTTTGTTTATCTATTTCGCTAAGAACAAGAGGACATTTACTGTATATGTAATCATACGACCCATACGATTCGGTATAGTTATTGCGAGTAAGCTCCTTAGAGCAAGATATTGTGGCAATTTCGTCAGCACAATTCGCCTTGATCGCAAAAAAACCGTTCAACCACCATTCGTCCTTGGCTCTCTCCCTGAAAAGATCCGGACGCATCATTATGCGCGACGCCATCATATGATTCATATCAAAGTCGATTTGTTGAATGAAATTCAAATAACTCTCTATTTTACCCAATTCATTTTTAATTCCAAAGCTTATTTGGTGTATCATGAGTTTTCCGTGACGAAGGATGTATCGTCTATTACACGCCTGTAAAATAGCAAACCCCATGCTGTATGCGCGCTCGGCAATACACGATACATTATGGTTTATGATTTCGGTCACAAGTCTCTGACCACTTTCAACCTCTCCTCCAGGCGTGTCAAGATACAAATATATATCAGTCTTGTTGTCCAACATATTAAGGTCGTAAATAATACGACTCACCGATTTTTCATTCACTGGTCCCTTAAGAATAAGGTTATTTTTTGTGGTCAGTCTAATGTTTTTTATGTCGTCGGTACAAAACGCACCCGTCAATAAAAAGGCAAAAAATATCCAAATCATATTTATTTTGGATATTTTTATTGGACGGATTTTACGTATTTTTTACTTCAAATGATTTATTTTTTAATCTTGAAGTATAACCCGGTTTCTTTATTTAATTCCCAGTTGCTTTTAGCCCATTCAAATTTTTCCTTATATCTAAGATTATTTATAAACTCTTGTGGTGTGTTTGTGACATATCTTGCGTTGGCAGCTTCTTTGGTTGTAGCACCTTTATTAGAAATCATAACATGACCCGCACGTGTTAATCGAATACCAACGGTATCTTTATCTATAACATCCCAGTGCTCTGCCGGTTTTGATGGCGCACCTCTTGTCATTGGGGGGGGTGCCGGTTGTGATGACACACCTGTTGTCGTTAGGGGAGGTGCAGGTTTTGATGACACACCTCTTGTCATCATTTGTTCCATTCGGTCTGATGCTGCTATTGATACTCCAAGGGATGAATCATGCTTCTTATTTTCTGGAAATTTAAAAACACCAGGCAATCTTTTCGGAACACTTTGCGTAGGAGCGGAGGATTTTGATGATTTTTTACGTTCATAAAATTCCATAACATCTTTTTTTTCTTCACTATCATTTTCTAACTCTAAAAATTTGTCATACGCACCATCAAATCCTTTTCTTAAGAAATAAATTGGATTTCGTAAAATATAGTGATCTATTTCATTTTTCATGTATTTTTCCCGTCCATTCATTCCTTTTTCTGTTTGGTCTAAACTTGTTCCTGTTAGATTATTTTTATCTTTCCACCACATAATAAACGCATACTTTTCCTTATCTTCTTTTTCTCCTTTTGGACCAGGATCACTCATCTCAAGAGTGCTGCGTATTATTCCTCCCTGTACCATAGGTTCAGCATGTTTTGTTTTCAACGCTTTCACAACGCTCGGTTTAATTTCTTCCTTTTCAATAAGTTTCTTGTATGACATTACATTAGCGTCTTTTTCACTAATCCTTTCAAGATCCATTACATTATAGTACCCGGTGTTCTTATCTCTAACTGTCATTTTACTCTGATCTCTTACCATAGCATACCATAGTTCCGCTTGCTTGCTTGCCGCCTTACGCCAATCCTCTGGATTCGTACTATCAGATTTCTCCCGAATGTCACGCTCGATCTCTGTAAATCTTTTATTAATCTCGTGAGGATCCAGATATACAGGTGGATTTGTTTTCGGGAAAGTTGATCTCCATGATTTCCATGTCCATGATTTCCATGTCAATTCTTTTCCTGGACCACTTCCTTTAATATGTTTCTTACTTTTACGCGACATTTTTGATATTTTCTTACTTTTACGCGACATTTTTGATATTTTCTTACTTTTATGCATTTTTGAGGGGTATTTTCTTATTTTTTTTGATTTTGTTACTGCCATATATATACAATATGTAGATAAAATAACTTATGATGAGTGATTTTATTTATTTCTATATGTACCGAAGATATATTGGAATTCATCTTACCGGTCCCGTATGCCCGTATCTGTGTCTATCTCACTATACTGACCATATTCATTACCAATTTCATGTGGTGTCTTACTACTATCACCACTATACAAATATTTACGTAAATCATTGATGTATTTGCGTTCAATCTCCACCATTTTATTTACCTGTGCGTTATTTCGATCAGTATTTATTGTAGATTTTGGGATACCGGTTATCGCTTTCTGTCGGATTTCCTTGATGGAGGCATCATTCATATAAAATCCTTCTTCCAGTTTTCTTGGATCTTTATCATCACTTTTTTTGGACATTGCCGACGATGGTTTGTACCCCATACCCCTTCCCTCCTCCATGTTGTGCAAACTCTGTGTCTCCAGACTATGGGGTGATGCCCTCCCCTTACTCCATGTAACACTCTTCTTCGTTCCACTTCCACGCCCAGACCCTGCTCGTTTGATAATTCTTGTTCGGGTCCTTCTTGTTCGGGTCCTTCTTGTTCGGGTCCTTCTTGTTCGGGTCCTTCTTAATCTATCCTTCTTAGTAAAATTACGTCGGGAGCGTCTATTATTTTTACGCACTACCATGGTTTTCCTTTTAATTTTAATTTTATTTTTTTTGCCGCGGATCATGTATTTTATAGATAAAATAAATTATTTGATATTTTATATATTTATATTATTGATTTTATAGTTGTTTATACGCTTATGGTACATTAACTGATTAATAAATCAATTAAATTTAATTGGAGTAAGCAAGACCGCCCATGCCAGACATCACGCGGAGCACGTTGTAGTTAGTGGCATACACGCGAACCTTGGCGGTGTTCTGACCAGACACGGTGGCATTGGAAAGAACAAGCTGAAGGGTGGCGTTGTCGATGCGGGAGAAGTTGCAGCTTCCGGAAGGCTGGTGCTCCTCGGGGCGAAGGGCGAAGGAATACACGTTGATGCCGGTATCGGGGGCACGGGTATGCGCCTGGAAAGGCTGGACCTGGTCGAAGTAGGTACCCTCACGCTCAGAGAAGCGATCCTGACCGTTAAGCTGGAGCTTGGCAACAACCACGGGGTTAAGACCCCAGCAATGCATGTCGAGGGCAGTCTCGGCAAGCACGAAAGAAGCAGCGTCAGACACGGTGGCCGTGACGGTGGCGTTGGGGGCTGCGACATCACCATCAGCACCGTCGGCGAAAAGACCAGAAGCATTGATCACCTCACCATCCTTGGCATCGGCAGAAAAGGCAGAGATGGAGTTGGGGAGAGCATCAACCGCGTCGGTGTAGTTGAAGGGCTGGGCACCCATGGTCCAGAAAAGAGAGGCATCGTCCTTGAACGAGGAGCAGTAATCCACGTTGGCATCGGGCTGGACAACCCACACAAGCTCCTTACAGGGGTGGTTGAAGTTGAGCTTGATCTTGTTCGAGGAGGAACCAACCGACTCGTCGCCGGTGAATTGGAGCTGCTCGATCAAGTACTCGTGGGGGTTCTGAGCCATTCTGCGGCGCTCGTCCGTGTCGAGGAACACGTAATCGACGTAGAGGGACGCGGCAACAAGAGACTGGGCATACGCGGTCTTCGACTGCTGGTCGGTGCCAACGCCGACGGCGGCGACGGTGGTGTCGACAGCCCAGAGGCACTCGTCGATGGGACGAATATCAAGGTTGATCTTCACCTCGTGGTACTGAAGGGCGATCAAAGGAAGGGCAAGTCCGGGGCTGCGACAGAACCAGAACTGAAGAGGGATGTAGAGAGTGGTCTCGGGAAGAGCCTTGCGAGGAGCACACACCTGGGCAGGGGCATTGGCTCCACCGCAGGGACCATCAACCTCGGCGAAGAGGGGGTCAGTGGCATACACAAGCTGTGTGGTGTGACCAACCATCTTGTTGTAACCACGGGTCTGCTCGGCACTCAACGTAAGCTGAGTCCAGATGTGCATCCAGTCGCCGTACTGGCGATCGATGCGCTGACCGCCGATCTCAAGCTCCACCTGGGAGATGAGCTGATGACCGGGGAAATCAAGCCAGCGGGCATGAGCGGAGAGAGCAGAGCTGATCTCAGGGAGAGTGACCTGAAGGTAGGTGCGGTAGGCAAGATCGCCGTTGCGGCTGATCGTGCATGTGACACGGCGACCGAAATCGGCTTGTCCGTTGAATGTCTGCTCGATAGATTCCATCGAGAAATTAGTGTATCTACGGTAAGTAACCTTCCAGAAAGTAATCTGAGGATTACCCGTAAGGTAAACGTCTTGTGCGCCATAGGCAACGAGTTGCATTAAACCACCACCCATTTTATATTATAGCTAAAGAAAAAAAAATCACAGTCTAGACATTTAATTCAATTAATTAACATAATTGAATTAAGTTGGTTCATTTCCTATTTTTAGCTTGTTATTTTTTCTAAAGAACTATTACTTTTTATGAAGTTGTTTAGGTAAGAGTCTAAAAAAATTTCCTTATCATTGTAATGTTTCTTTCTAAAAACATAATTATCCCCTTTTTTCGCGACCGCCCATCCGTCTTCTAAAGCATTATAGACAAAAATTATTTTTTGAAATTTATGAATATCTATATTTTCGACCGTTTCTTTTCCTATATAAGAATCCATAGTATTAACACAAACATGATTTTTCTGTTTTAAATTTATTACAACTTTTAAAATCTAAAGGGTTAAAAATATATACTACAAATAATATGCCATCATTTAAGCCAAAAACTAATAAGAGAATATTAGTGGAACAGAACAAAACAGTGACACTGGATTCAAAGCACCAGGAGATAATGGACAACATAAACGAAATCGAGGAGGAGAAAATTCCACTTTTAAAAGAACAACTAAATACATTAAAGGGCGAATACAAGAAATTAAAAAGAGGTCAGGTTGATGAACGACTTGACATAAAAGATAAAATAACTGAAATAAAAAAACTGGTTAAGGTTCTTGGATCCAAGAAGAATAAATATTTTTTGGACAATTCGAAGGATATATTTGAGTATTTTGAAAATAAAAAGAATATTTCATCGAGCATAAACACCGAGAAAAGTAAAAAGCTTAATAGTTTCTTTCGGTTGAATGATACAAATGAGCACAAAGAGAAATCGAACAACATTGTCAAGGAATATTTGTGTCGTGTAGATGATTCGTTTTTAGACATGAACTCGTTTATCCACTCGACCGAATATTGTGTTTATTGTAATAAGGGCGAACTCATCCCCGTCGACGAAGACGGTGTATTGGTTTGTAATAATTGTTCTAAATATGTTCATTTTCTTATTGAAAATGAAAAACCGTCTTACAAGGAACCACCTAAAGAGGTTTGTTTTTATGCGTACAAGCGTATCAATCATTTTAGGGAAATATTGGCACAATTTCAAGCAAAGGAGACTACCCAGATACCAGATAAGGTAATAGAAGACATCAGGTATCAAATAAAGAAGGAGCGGATTAACAAGGAGCAAATAAATAATGTTAAGGCAAAGGAAATATTAAAAAAGTTAGGTTACAATAAGTACTATGAACACATACCATTTATAAAGGACATTATTGGTATAAAACCTCCGGTAATGAATCCCGAGCTGGAGGAAACATTATGTAACCTATTTATGGATATTCAGCGACCATATGCAAAATTTTGTCCGGATGACCGTGTTAACTTTTTGAACTATTATTATACCGTTTATAAATTATGTGAATTATTGGATCAAAATCAGTTTTTACCGTTCTTTCCAATGTTGAAGGATCGCGAAAAAAGAATTGAGCAAGATAACATATGGAAGAAAATATGCAATGAACTTGATTGGGAGTTTATACCGACAATATAATTTTTCAATAGAATATTATTGTTCATTTGATTATATTTAATGAAATGAAATGAAATGAAATGGAATGTTTATTTACAATCGTCTATTCAATGCTTACATGAGACGGGGGAATCCAACAAGATTAGCACCAAGACCAAAACCAGCACCAGATCTTGCGGAAACGGCCATCGATGGAATATATGTGTCAAGAATAGCAAATGTCGCGGCGGCGGTGAGCGCAAGTAAAACAATTTCTTCTAAAACAAGTGCCTTCTTTGGGATAACAAATGCGGCAATGGCAACCATTAAACCCTCAACCAGATACTTAATCGCGCGTTTAAACATTTCGGTAAAATCAAAAAGGTCTGTCATATAGTAATTAATTAGAAAAAAAATAATAGTGTAGAAATAAACTTAAACGTCCATCTATTATATAATATATATAATGAGTCTTTCAAAGGATTCGGTTGGAGACTATGTTGATCTTCTTGACGAAGATAAGCCAATTGCTGGACAAAAGTTTACGTGTATTTCATTTATTTCTCCTGAAAATGTTTTAAGAGACAAGAGAATGTTTTATTTCGAGTCATTTTTGAAGAAGTGGGATTTCCTAAAGTCAACGGAGAAGTTTCATCAGTTCATGAACTTTATCAGTTATAAGTATAAATTGGATTTTGATGTTATTTCTGAAGATTTGAAGTCGTTTGTAAAGGACGAGCAAAAGAATCTTCTTAAGACAACCATTGACGATGAGTACAAGAACTTTTTGGATGAGCACGAGGAGAAGCTCGAGCATGAGTTCAATATTAAACATAATTTTCAAACAAATACTCGCGGAATTAAAGTAAGAGGGTCATTCTCTACTCAAGAAGAGGCTGAGATGAGATGCAAGTTGTTACGTGAGGCTGATCCAAACCATGACGTATTTGTGGGTCCGGTTGGATTATGGATGCCATGGGAGCCAGAGGCGTATAAAACGGGACGCGTCGAATACTTGGAGAAGGAACTGAATGATCTTATGCATGAAAAGATTAAGAATGAGGAAGGTGCTAAACAGGAGTTTGATACTCGTATCAGAGAAGCAAAGGAAAAGGCAATTAGTGATAACATTAAAAATTCTGATAAAACGGGTGCTTCTATCACACAGGGCATTGATAGCCAAGGCAATCTCGTTAATAGTCGTCTTGTGAACTTTGATGATATTCCGGACGAGGATGTAATCATGGACAGAAATGCGTCCGCAAATATAAGGTCTGAGTTATTCGATGGCGATAGTGTATTTACGGGGAGTAAAAAGACTGATTAATTATTCCAGTAATTTCACAGTGTTTATAATTGAAGGGGGTTTGAATTTAAGTATGTCCAGCTCGCTTTGTGTAGTTGGAAAATTATCAGTTCCGTATATATCTTGGAGAAGCATCCATTCAAACATTCCACCCACATAAATAAATACATGAATAAATCCAAAATTTTTAAGATCATTATACTTCTTATAAATTTTTTTGTCGTTGCTGTTTTTGCCATAAATAACAACGCGGTCAATTAGTTCGTTTTTTTCAATGAGATTATTTATGTATTCTTCTTCACACGATGGAGATTTTGTGGATTTTATTAAATTATGTGAATCGTCAATAGGTATAGTAGTTAAAATAGTATATCCATGTTCGATAGAATACTTCATATCTTCAAAATCTATATCAGTATTTTCTAATATATTTGATTTTGCGTTTCCCATATAACACTTGATGGTTTATTTTTAATATAATTAAATTCGTATTTAATTCTATTTTGATTGTTGAGTTAAATTCATAAAAATATACATTAAAAATATACATTAAAAATATACATTAAAAATAATGAATATACATAAATAATCAAGCATTATAAATCAGGGTGGAATAATACATCCATAAAATCAATCAGTGTTCGTTGAGAATTTTTGTTTTAGTTTATTGTATTCGTCTTCACCTAATCGGAGACAGTTGCTATATTCATATGGCGTGTCAATAGAATGGATCCCGTACGCATCTATTCCATTACTCTCCATAAATCGGATCATTTCTGCGGATGTTTCTTGATGGATGCTTTCAATGCGCAACAGTTCCCCGTTACAATTTACAACGGTTCCAATGCGGATTTCACGCCCTCCGTCTTCGCTTTTCATCCAGTCGTCTCCCCAGACAAAACGCTGGATTAGTTTTTGCTCGATCCGATTCAACTCCATCTTTTTACTATTATGTAGTGTTGTACTTATACATAATAGTTTCAATTTTAGAAATAATACCATATAATTTACATTAATCGCATCATTTCGATTGTATACATTTGAACACAAATCCTTTAATTGAAAGAAACAATAATTTCGACATTTTCTTTCTTTATACTCTTGGACGCCAATATGGATAACTCTTCCCTTTTTTTACGCGTTTTTTGAGACTTTAACGCAGACCCACCGTCTTCCGATAATTCCTTCTTTCTCGAAGAACTATTGCGGTTATCCATGTCATTTTGAATTAACTGATAATTATCTTCAATGTACTTTACAACCTTATTTTCAATGGCCCATTTGAAAAAATTTAACTGACCTATGGTAGTTTGAATATTTATTCCAGGCGTATATGGTATCGTAATTCTGTCCCATCTACAAAATGGATCAAATCTTTTCTTCGAGTATGCCTTTAGTTTTAACTTGTAATCATTATACACTTTAAACCTAGCACATGAGCCGACATCGTTCTCAATATCATATACGGTGTAATATTTTTTCGCGTAATTTGTAGCGAACCAATCTACAATTCTAAGTGATATGAGCGAGCCACCGTTAATTATATTTAACATTTTTTCCACATTGTTTGTATCCTTATAAAAAAGCATTAAATTGTTCAATAGTAGATCATTTTGTGTGCTATAGAAAGATGACATTCATTAACTCATGTTATTTTTTTAAATACTATTCTGTTTTTTTATTAATTTAAGTGATTTTGTAAATTCGAATTTCTTCATGTCAGTCTTCCCTCTTTTTATGTTGCACTCTAAACAACAAATGACGACGTTTTCACGAGTGTGTCCAATATCATTATATATTCGGTCTAATGTCCATTGCTTCTTTTCGAGATTATTATTGTAAGTTATACATACATGTGATTTGCAGTATCTACATACCAATTTAGACGTCATTAATTTTTCGATTGTCTGGTTTTTAGTTATAATTAGGTTTTCACAGTACATCCCCTTCTTTTTGTCCTGTTGTTTATATCCGTTTATTTTTTTTTGTATTTCGCTTAAAAATAGGGTTGAATACTCGCACTCTTGTTCCATAAATATTTGATTTATGATACACTGTTGCTTATAATGACTTATTATAGGGACAGACGAAACCTTTTCTGTTTTTTTTGTCTCTTTGTTTGCACGTTTAATCAAGTATTTATTGTGGGTTCCTAATATGTTTATAGTCCGATCGTCTATATTTTTTATACTAATTTCATCGGTCATATCCATACAAAATATGTGTTAAAAAATAATTTAATATCAACTTAATTAAATCTGGAAGTCTTAGCATTTATTAACGTGACCCCTTCAATCTTCATATCCACCGCAATGTTATTGATAATATATGGTTTTATCTTATCGCATAAAGCGTCGTCAGATACGATATAAACATCAGACAATGGAGATATTAATTTGAACAGCATTCCCAAAAGAAATCGAATATTTCCACTTTTTATAACAACGAGTGATTGCTGTAGTTTTCCGTATTTTAACGGATTTTTAGAATTCAGATTTTTTATCTTTTTCATAAAATTATACATTTTATACACATAGTTGATTGGGATTGTAAAGTCAGAATCAGTTGTCTTGAAAATAAGTGAAAATGATATAATTTTATCATTCTCGTACAGGTCCATCCAGGTCTTTTTAAGATTATTGAATTCCTCGTCAAACGCGTCCCATCCAGTTTTACCAAAGTTAAATTCCTCGGTTTTATGTAATATTGTATCGGATATACGCGTATGATCAGTGATCTTTTTTATTTCGGTATTTTCAATATATTCATCTGATCCGGTTGTTTGTAATTCTGATTTTAAACGATTTATTGATTCTGCAAAGGATGCCATATATTTGTTCCAAGATAAAACTTTCTTAATATAACGGTAAATCCGTTTAAATGTAATTTTTTATATACATATATATGACTCGTGGTGATAACATGCTTAAACATAAAAATATATACAATCATCGTCATGGACAACAGAGTACAGAAGAAAAGTCCGAACCACTTACCGAAAAAGATTTAGATAATTTCCTTGAAAAGGAAAAGACAAAATATGAAAATGAGCCATGGAACAAGTTAAACAAGACAGACAAGATAAAGAAGTTGTATGATTTTGCTGAAAATTATGTAAAGGATAACTCTATCATGGAGGAGAAACAAACGATGGAAAAATTTTTGAAATCTTCTTTGGAAAATAAAAAAATCTCAAAAATAAAGGACATTAAATACGACAAAGCAATTGGGAAAATTATTGAAATAAATGGATTGAAATATGACATACCCAGTAAAAGATTCATGATTTCGAAATCGAATGATCCACACGTTTCAACATCAACCCAACTGGGTACTCCGAAAAATACAAAGAAATCGTCAGTGAAAAAAACATTGAAAAATAGCCCAAAGAAGAACGACACACAATCATAAATAAGTACCTATTAATCACTTACCATAAACCATGTATGGAATATGTCACATATATTATTTATAAATCTTGATATGGGTATATTCACGCATTCATAACAATCATCAGACGGGTTCTTATTGTATTTATTATAATTTGTTTTGGTCATGGTGTTGGTGTTGGCGTTTGCTATATAAGAATATGGATGATCATGGGTGTTATTTTCTAAGGATTCGTCCGAGGTTGAAAGAGAAAGAGAATCGTACGTTTTTTCCGATTCAGAAACATATGCTTCATTTGGAGGAATTAATATTGTCAATTTTTTCATATTAGTTATTTTTACTAGTAATAAAATACTAATATGTTATTACACATAACTAGTTATAACCGACGATTATTAAAATTGAAAATATTAATAAACATCAACTATAATATATTATAGAGTATGAAGAGTGGAACCATGATACAGGAGAGTGATATAGCGGATATAATGGAAATAAACGTCTATCGAGAAAATGTTGAAAATGACGGATTGTCGGTTGTAAATGCATTAAAAATGTGCGAAGGCGATATTATAGACTATGCTCTACAGTTAATGGATTTATATATAAAAGAGGAAGTACATACTTTCTGCCACGAAAACTTCGAGACTAAGCTGGAATCAAGCTTATTCTCATTATTAAAGGAGCATGTAAAACATCTCTACGTCATGTATGTAAAGGATGAAACCAGACAGATTACTTTGTTTGACGAAACACTTGAGTTCGCATGCGAATATTACATCGATAATGCGTATGTTACGTTTTATACAACTGTTACCCCAAGACGGAGTTACAAAAAGAACGGGATTCGTGTAGATGTTGACATTGAAAAGATGACCAAGAAAATTGCGTACATCAATTCAATGTACCAGCCAGAACAAAGAACTTCAGAGTGGTATGAATACAGGCACAATTTATTTTCAGCCAGTTCGATTGGAAAGCTATTCGGAACAAAAAGCGCGATAAATCAACTGGTATTGGAAAAGTGTGAGCCATACAAGGTGTTCGGGGGAGGGTCGGTGAATATTAATTCTCCATTACATTGGGGACAAAAATACGAACCTGTTTCAACCATGTTATATGAAAATAAATATCATACGACTATTGGTGAATTTGGATGTATTAAAAGTGATGAAATATCGTGTATTGGTGCTTCTCCAGATGGTATCAATATTGACCCGTCGTCGAAATTATACGGACGTATGCTTGAAATAAAGAATGTCGTCTCGCGAATCATAACCGGTATCCCAAAAGAAATATACTGGATACAAATGCAATTTCAGATGTTTGTGTGTCATCTCAACGAATGCGACTTTTTCGAAACTAAATTCGTCGAATACGAAAACGAAGATGAGTTTTTGAACGACGGTACTTACCTGAAAACAAGTGATAATAAAGACAAAGGTGTTATTTTATATTTTGACATGATGGGTATTCCGAAATACGAATATAAACCCATAAACATGGACATCGATGAATACAATGAATGGAAGAAGGTAAAGATTGAAGAATATGGACAAGAATTGTTTATAAAGGAAGTGTTCTGGAAACTGGATGTAGTTAGCTGTGTGTTGGTTTTGAAAAATAATTTATGGTTATCTTACGCAATACCAGTTATTGAAGACGTTTGGAAAACAGTCGAATATGAACGAACACATGGGTATGATCATCGGATACCGGAAAAAAGAAAGAATAAAATGGCAAAATTCACGGACATTAATGAATGTATGATAGACCTCGATGAAAATGATAATCTGGTTGGAGACACGTTCAGCTCAACTGAATCGTCTGAACTCAAATCATCTAATATAAGCACAAATCCAATCACAAATATTAAAAATTTTGAGATTAAAATAAGAACTCAGTCGTTCGACGAAACTGTCTCTGATATGTCATCTACATTATAAAAATTTAAGATATAACATTGTTCCAAACACAATAAGGAACGCGTAATAAAAAAGTTCGGTATAATATGTGTTTGATATAGTGGTCCCGGTTAAAAATAACTTATTTAATCCACCAGCGCTTATGAACAACATTACCGTTCCCAACAGATGTTTAAATTCGGCAACGTTTATTTGATTTATTGCTAAAAAATGATTGATTTTTTCACGCACTTTAAGGGTATCCATAGTAAACACTCAGATAAAAGTTTGTCTCTATATTTATTGTGTAGTTATGTTCTAGCCTTCTGCAATGATACCCACTCCGGGTGAGGTTCAGATATTATGCCCCCCCACCATGTTGTAAATGATTATTTATTTTGATGAACAATCATTTATACACTAGGAGAGAAGCCTAGAAACAAGCATTTTCTCGTCACGAACGCTTCGTGGATCGGACGGTCTCAATTGGGACCTTGCGTAGGATTCATAATCAGTTGTGAATGGGTGAAAATATGCTCGTGGTCTCTGAAAGTCGTCATTTATAGTACTAATTAAACCCTCGGTCTTAACCGCATACATGTAATAGCTAACGCACATTACAATCAATATGAAACTAATTACCAAGATGTATCTGAGCTCAATCTTCATAAATATAATTATACTATAATGATATAAAATAATATTCATGTATTTAATTATGTCCAATTCAGACGATATGTTTGTTATAAAGAGAGATGGAAATAAGGAGGAAGTGTCTTTTGATAAGATCCTCGAACGCGTAAAAAAGGTGGGAAAGGAGGCAAACATCCAGATAAAATATAGTGCTCTTGTGATGAAGATAATCGATCAACTGTATGACGGTATTCAAACTACACAGCTGGATGAGCTAACCGCAGAACAATGTGCAAGTCAATGTACTATCCATCCCGACTATGGAACCCTCGCAGGAAGAATAATTATATCAAATAATCACAAGAACACTGAACAAAGTTTTTATTTGAAGATGAAGATGTTATATGATTTCAAGGATGTTCATGGAAACCACTCGCCATTTTTAAATAATAAATACATGTCTATTGTTGATAAATACAGAACCGAAATCGAGTCAATGATGGACTACAGTCGTGACTATCTGATTGATTATTTTGGATTTAAAACACTTGAACGTGCATACTTATTTAGACTCAACAATGTTATTGTCGAACGCACACAAGACATGTGGATGCGTGTATCTGTTACCATTCACGGAGAAGACATGGAGAAGGTAAGGACTACATATGATCTACTAAGTCAAAAATTTTTCACTCATGCTACCCCGACCCTATACAACGCAGGAACAGTATGTCAGCAACTCAGTTCATGTTATCTTATTGGTATGGAAGACGATAGTATCAATGGTATATATAACACTCTCAAGGATTGTGCGAATATATCCAAATATGCTGGAGGTATCGGTCTTCATATTCACAACATTAGGGCGTCAGGAACCCTTATTCGTGGAACAAATGGCACATCCAATGGCATTGTCCCTATGCTTAGAGTTTTTAACAATACTGCCAGGTATGTCGACCAGGGTGGAGGTAAGAGAAACGGAAGCTTTGCAATCTATTTGGAGCCATGGCATGGTGATATATTTTCATTTTTGGAAATGCGAAAAAATCAGGGCGACGAGGAATTGAAGGCGCGGGACCTTTTTTATGCTCTATGGGTACCTGATTTGTTTATGAAGCGGGTGAATGAAGACGGTATGTGGACACTCATGTGTCCGCATAAATGTCCTGGGCTTGCGGATGTTTATGGAAGTGATTTTGATAAATTATACGAACAGTACGAAAAGGAAAATCGGGGAATAAAAGAGGTAAAAGCGAGAGACCTATGGTTTTCTATTTTGGATAGTCAGATGGAAACCGGTACCCCGTATTTACTATATAAAGACGCATGTAACAAAAAGTCTAATCAGAAGAATCTGGGAGTGATTAAATCATCGAATCTTTGTACAGAGATCGTAGAATATAGTGATGCTACGGAAACTGCGGTTTGTAATTTGGCGAGTATAAGCCTTTCAAGCTTCGTTGATGAAAAGACAAAGGTATTTGACTACGAAAAGTTAATAAGTGTTACCATGGTGGTTACTGAAAACCTCAACAAGATTATTGAGTCTAATTTCTACCCCACTGATAAAACCGAAATCAGTAATTTCAAACACCGTCCCATTGGAATAGGTGTCCAAGGACTTGCCGACGCATTCTTCAAAATGGATATTGTATTCGGAAGCAGTGAGTCAAAAGAAGTAAATAAACACATATTCGAAACGATTTATTATGGTGCGTGTGTAAAATCATTCGAAATAGCAAAGGAGAAACTGGATCTGATGGACGAATCCGAAAAAACACGAGGTGATATAAGTGGCGCATATAGTAGTTTCGAAGGTTCGCCAATGAGTAAAGGACAATTCCAGTTTGATTTATGGGGTGTCTCTCCAGATACTGAGAGATACGATTGGGATGGATTGAAGAAAAAAATAATGAAATATGGAATGATTAACTCGTTATTGCTTGCTCCTATGCCAACGGCATCAACCGCTCAAATATTGGGAAATAATGAATGCTTCGAACCAATTACAAGCAATCTATATAGCCGACGTACATTGGCAGGTGAATTTATTGTTGTTAATAAGTATTTAATGCGCGAGCTGATAAATATAAATATGTGGAACGAAGAGGTTAAAAATGGCATCATTGTTAATAAGGGAAGTGTGCAGCACATTGATGGACTGCCCCAACATATAAAGGATAAATATAAAATCGTATGGGAAATGAAGATGAAAGATATTATTGATATGGCTGCTGACCGAGGGAAATATATTTGTCAAAGTCAAAGCATGAATCTTTGGCAAGAAGATCCTAATTACGGAAGTCTTACAAGCATGCATTTTTACAGTTGGAAGAGTGGGTTGAAGACGGGTATGTATTATTTGAGAAGAAAAGCAAAACACCAGGCGCAACAATTTACCGTCGATCCGTCTAAAAATAACACGACCCAGGATATGAGTGGGGAGGATGAAGTATGTGAGATGTGTAGCTCATAATTTAATATATAAAATATTTAAAAGATCCACACTAATATTAATATAATGAACACGATCAAAACAATTCAAAAAGATTTGGAATCCCTGTGCGATGTTATTGAAAACATGGATAATTTTCATCAAAAGGAGATATTAAAAATATTTGAAAAAAACAATAAGGTCGTGTCATTAAACGAAAACAAAAATGGTGTTTTAATAAACTTATCCGATGTCCCACATGATATAATCGACGAAATTTCGAATTACATCAAACATGTTAATACACAGGAATGTGAGCTAAGCAATGACGAGGAAAAGAAACAAAAACTAAAAAATGATTATTTCTAATATATATAAAGATTTCGTGTCAAATGTATATATATATATATATGAATACCAATAACGAATTTATAAAGGTTGAAGAAAAAAAACATATAATCGACGATTTGACAGATTACATGTTTAATAGTAAATTATTGCGCGACACATTGAGAGGACTGGATAAAGAAACCATAGTTAGGGAAATATCTCCTTATAAGCACAAGTACCATCGAAACATTTTTGTGCCCCAACAAGGCGATACACTTTTTTGGATTTTTTATATACTGACAAAAGGGCTGGATACGTACGAGTTGCTCGGACAAAACACCTTTATAGCCGAAAAGAATGAAAAAATAACATGTATCGAAGCGATTAAAAACTGCAAGCCGAAATTAAAGGAACATCGTATAAAAAAACACTCTACGAGCGAAAATGAATTATTGAATGAAGAAAACATTTCATTAAAAACCTTCCATATGTTATGTGTATGCTACAATATCAACTTCCTCTACTTAAAAAATAGAATGTATTATCTCCACGACATGGATGACCAAGACGACATATCGCAATACAAAAAAATCCCTGTTATTCATGATATGGGAGACGGAATTTTTGGATGTGAATTTCAGACGCAAGAGGAAGTGTTTAAAAATTATCTGGATACTAGAATGAAGATCGAAAACTATGAAAAACCATTTAAATCGGTAACAAGCTACACGATAGCTCAATTAAAGGAACTATGTGAAGTTTTGAAAATACAAACTCACATGGAGAACGGTAAAGCAAAGACAAAAAGTATTATGTATTCAGAATTAACCTTGTATCTTTGTGGATACGAGTGAATAAAATTGATTTAGATATAATATATTAAGTTAGTATATATTATATGACGTCTAAAAAGAATGATGGGTTTAAATCCATTGTCGAACACTATATCAAGCACGATGATCCTAATGAAAACAAGGAGCTTGAAGTTCGATTCGGGACAAGGAAAATAAAAAACCAGAAAAGTATTAATAAAAGTGACTATGATCTTGTGATAAAAAACCTTAGATCTATGGGGTTTTCATGCGACAATGTTAATGGTGACTACATGATGAGAATCGGATACATGTACATAAACAGGTCGGGAAAGAAAGAGAGATCAAATATTCGTGTGGAATTAAATGGACATCACGTCATAAAAAAATATTGTGAGAATGAAAATATCAAAACTCTAATCGATGATTCCGCACTACGGGACTACGTTGACTTCGTCAAGAAAGAGTATATTGGTAATAAAGACAATATCGGAGATAATGGTCGTCCTAGAAAAATTATGCCTTATAATAGTGACGATTTTGGGTTCCGAGTCGCCCTTCAAAGTGAAAAGAAAATGGAACCGTCCGTTCCGTTTATACGAAGCGTTGTTGATACGTGGGACGAGACTGAAAAAACATTCAGATATATAAAGCGATTCCGTTTCACGCATTCTGAATACCCTGTGTTTTGTGATATGAGTATTGTCAAATCTTCCAGATTTGGAAAAACACACTATATTCTTGAAGATTCAAACGTATTCAAGAATTTAGAATCGTATGAAATAGAACTGGAGGTTGACAATACGCGCGTCGGAGATTTTTTGGAAAAATACGGCACCGACGGGCTCGTCACGGCGTTAAAGAAAACCGTAAAAATTGTTCTCCAAGGAATACAAGACACGCGATTCCCTGTATCATATGGAGAGATTGATGAAATTACGCGCGATTATGGAAGTTTGATATTCAAAGGTCGTGGGTCCGGACAACAAATAACCCCCAAACATTTTATAGGACCCTCGTCATATACGCTTCAAATAAAGAACGTTGCTGAAAAAAAGGAGTCAGGAGATATTTCGAACATACAAGAAAACTACACTGTAACTGATAAGGCAGACGGTGATAGAAATATGTGCTATATAGCAGATAGTGGAAAAATATACTTGATTGACTCAAATATGCGTATTAAATTTACCGGGTCGGTTACAAAGGAAAAAAGAATAAGAAACACACTTGTTGATGGTGAGCTAATCATGTACAATAAGGAAAAACGCCAGATAAACCTATTTGCTGCGTTTGACATATATTACGTTGGTGGAAAAGATGTTCGAAAAAATCCATTTATAAGCAACGACATTGTGGTTTCGAAGGAAAATGATATTTCCGATAAGAAAAAGAAAAATATCTATAGACACACTTTACTAAAACAGGTAATGGATTTAATTAAGGCGGAATGTGTGACAAAGGGAACCGGAAATGAGATGAAATTTATGATAAAGTTATTTGAAGTAGCCACAAAGGATAGAACTATATTTGAATGCTGTAATTCAATCCTCGACCGAATAAATCATACAAGCTATAGTTATGAAACCGATGGACTAATATTTACACCATCGAATGATAATCTTCCCGCTCTGGATTACAAACACACTTGGGATAAATCGTTTAAATGGAAACCTCCCAAATTTAACACGATCGACTTCCTCATCACATTCTCGAAAACCGAAGCGGGTGACGATGTTGTAAGAACCGCATACGACGATGGGTCGGGTGGAACAGAGTCGGCCGATAAATACAAGGAAGTGAGACTATTGTGTGGTTTTAATCAAGGACATAAAGATCACGGATACATGAATCCATGTCAGATGGTTATTGAAGACAAGATCCCTGAACGAGGCAATACCGGATCATATGAACCTATGCCATTCTATCCCACCAGTCCATACGACGCAAATGCATCATTCTGTGAAATAATGATAAAACGAGACACCAATGGAATAGACCAACTGGTTACGACAGAGGGAGACGTTATCGAAAATAACACTATTGTTGAATTTGCTTACGACAACACACGAAGTAATAAATTAAAATGGGTTCCATTGCGTGTTAGACACGACAAGACATATCAGTTCAAAACTGGAATGAAGAATTATGGAAACGCGTATCATGTCGCAAATAGTAACTGGCAGAGCATTCACAATCCCATTAGCGAGGCAATGATCACTACCGGTCGCGGTATTCCAGACGAACAAGTGGATGATGATGTTTATTACAACAAGGTTTCCGGGAAAACAAACACCCGCGCGCTTCGGGATTTCCATAACATGTTTGTAAAAAGACTCCTCATTAAATCAGTGACAAAGCCAGGCGGAACACTCATGGACTTCGCGGTGGGAAAGGCAGGCGACTTCCCAAAATGGATTTCCGCAAAACAATCATTCGTATATGGCGTCGATGTATCACTTGACAATATCGAACATAAATTAGATGGTGCCTGCGCACGTTATCTGAATTATCGTCGCGAAAATTCGAACACACCACACTCGCTCTTCGTAGAAGGAAATAGTGGAAAACACATTAAAAGCGGAGAAGCGTTTGAGAGCGATACCCATAAGCGCATTAATAAAGCCATTTTTGGAGAAGGACCAAAGGACAAGACAATACTTGGGAATGGTGTATATAGACAATATGGAGTGGGGAAGGACGGATTTGACGTTACGTCGTGTCAGTTCGCGTTCCACTACTTTTTGGAAGACAAGGAAATATTTAAAACATTCATGCAGAACGTAAGTGACTGCACCAAGGTTGGTGGTTATTTCACTGGGACGTGCTATGACGGTGAAAGCATATTTAATATGTTGTCCGACACGGAAAAAGGCGGCAGTGTCGCGATATTCAAAAACTCAAATAAAATATGGGAAATACAGAAAAATTACGACGATGATAAATTTAATAGCGACAGTTCCAGTATAGGATTACAGGTATCGGTTTTCCAAGAAAGTATCAACCAACTAATACCCGAGTATCTTGTTAACTTTTCATATATAGAACGCATTATGTCAAATTATGGATTTGAAGTACTTGGAACTGAAGACGCAAAGAAGATGGGTCTGCCTTCCGGAATAGGAATGTTCAAGGAGCTTTATAATCAAATGTCCCTCGATATAAATACGAACAAAATTCAGCAAAGAAATATAGGATCTTCCCTTAGCATGAGCGAAGAGGAGAAACGCGTTTCGTTCCTGAATAAATATTTTGTGTTTAAAAAGGTTCGACAAGTTTCAAAAGATGACATTCACAAAGAATTTGAATCCATAGAAGACAATCGAACCGAACAAAAAACCATCAAAATACGAAATTTGAATAAAACTATTAAACTATTACGTTGAGATAAACTTAAATATATGTTGTTATGATCTATAACACAATAGATGAGTTACTTTTATGTTCCCAAAAATTATACAAATTTATCAAATAATTTTATATTCGAGCCCAGAAAAAACGATTCAGAAAGTGAAAATCAAACACTAACAACGTACGAATCAAAAATAGAAAAGTTGAAGTTCGAAAACAAATTAATTTGGAATATCTACAAAGAAGAATATTTTTACTATAAAAAGGTTTTCAATGTCATTTTTGAAAATAATGACAAATCGATTACAACATTCAACGCAATCCATAGATCATTTTATATTATATTGGAACTGAATAACATATTTAACTTCATGGAAAAATATAACGACACCCCCCAAATAGATACTTTTCACTTTTCAAAATCTCAGTCCGGCGTCGTCCAATACTTAAATTCTAAAAGGAACCAAATGAATGACCGTCATGTATGTATATATTGCGACGAATGGGAAAAAAACACTGACTATTTAAGAAAACATCATAACCTATATTTTGATTCGTGTATATCGTACAATTTTATTAGCACAGATGCGGTAAATTACTTTAACACACATTATAGTAGAAAATTTGATTTAATCACATTTCTTGCGAACGAAGAATTAGACGACTTAAAAAAGACACTCCCTCTGTTATCAGAAAAGGATTATATTATTGTCAAAATTATATACTCGCTTATCATACAAAAAAAAGGAGGGACTCTTATTTTTTCTATTCCGGATTTATTTGATGAAACATACTACGAACTTCTCTACATTTTATCAAGTTGTTACAACAAAGTGGTGATAACAAAACCGGTTCTCGTCGAAAACACCAACAATCGAAAAATAATTATTTGCAGCAATTACAATGAACGATACAATGAATCTGAATTATTAAACTTCGCGCATGTTATTATAAATAATATTCTTACACGAAAGGTTAATACAAATATAACACATTTACTCGACTCGATGATCCCCTCATTTTTTTTAAATAAACTTCGAGAAATAAATATTATTATGTTTCAACAGACAATAAACGCAACTCTTTCGGTTATAAACATGAAATCAAGCACGAACATACGCGAGAAGTTAGAGAAGTTGAATAAAAAATCGTTACAGAAAAGTGTATTCTGGTGCGTCCAGAATAACTTTGAATACGACACATCCGTTCTCGAAAAATACGATAGCTTTATTTCGAGATAGTATGGTTTAGGATAGGATTCGTTAATTTATTAATTATAAAAATTAACGAACTGTTTATTACATCTTTTTGTATTTCTTACAAAAAAAGAACGTCATTCTGAAGTTTGGAACTCAAGTCAATCGTTGTAACAACACTGTTATGATGATGATAAAGCATTCTACTATAATGGTCAAGAATAACGGTATCATTTCGATGTACTGGGTTTTGGGGAACATCACTCAAGTCCAATTTTGCTAATATTCCCGCATTATTCCCCCCGGAATAACCATTATTTTCACGAAATACAAATATTATAATTTCTTTAAGTGTTGTCGTTGGTCCAATCATGGGAACACATAAACTCTTGTGATAAAAGTTATTCGTTTTTAGTTCGATCGCATTAATCGGGCTACCCACATCTTGGTTTAAATTGGTATTGTTCGTCCCATCAAAATTAGTTACATATCCGCTATTCACATTTGATTTTGAAGATATATTTCCAGATGACGTATCTGTGTTATTGATAATTATACCGTCGTTGGGTTTTATGTTTGCAATAATGCTCTCTGTTCCGATGGGAATGTTATACATTTCAAAAAAATAACGATATTTTGAATTCGCCAGTTCCTTTGTCATTTGATTCCATGTTAAATCATCACCGACATAGTCAATTGTGTATTCATTTCCCTTAAAAGTTACCGTTTTATTAGACATATTTCCTCCCCCCGCTATCCAGTTAAGAATGTATTGGGCGTCCAAAATATTAATTACACCACCCGCACTCGTATCCAATAATATCTTTTGATCATTTATTGTATAGCTATTCCCCTTAAATGCGACCGTCTGATTCTGACTATTTCCTCCACCGGCTATCCAATTTAATACATACTGTACATCTAATATATTTGTTGTAGAATCAAGATTGAAGTTACCCTTTAATCGTGATGATGACATATATTATGATAAGAAAAATAATAGTTTGTGTTAAATTACTAATATTTTATTGAAATATGTATTTAGGATATTTCGGGTTCCGGTTCAGGATACGAAATTGTATTTTCGAATATAACGTTAATCGAATCATCGTAGTTATCGGGATCACCAAGACGCGCGTACCCGTTGTAATATCCGGTTACCGCATCCCTATCACCAACAACATGTCCATTTCCATTTCCATACAATGTATTTTCATTACTAAATTGTGCTGGGTTTGCCGGGTCTATATTATATAAATGGAAAATTGTAACGTATTCATTATTTAATCCTATTTCACCATCCACATTACTGTCATCATTCGATAAGAATGACATATTCTTATTATCGTAATCATTTGTTCCCACGGCGGACGCGGTACTAAAAGTAATTTGTGGGTAGAATGAAGTACCAAACTGTCCTACTATCGTATCGCCATGATATAAATCTCCACTATCGTTTTTAAATATTGATAAATAGTTACTACCACTCGTTACACCATTACCATTATTACTTAAGGCATTCGTATTTACGCCTGCTGAATCGTTATATTTGAAATTATCAAAAAACAGGGTCATTGGGGCAAAATTAACATTGTTCTTTACCTGTATAAGTGTGACATTATATGTTCCTCCGATATGGTTGTATAATGTGTCTTGCTTAGTTCTAAAGTGGATAAATTGCATCTCAGGTTCGGGTTCAGGTTCAGGTTCGGGTTCAGGTTCGGGTTCAGGTTCAGGTTCGGGCTCTGGTTCCGGTGCCTCTGGTTCGGGTTCGGGTTCGGGTTCCGGCTCGGGCTCCGGTTCCGGCTCAGACTCAGGTTCGGGTTCGGGTTCAGGTTCGGGTTCGGGTTCGGGTTCGGGTTCCGGCTCTGGCTCAGGTGGATAAATTTGAGATACACTCGTAATCTCGATGGCATCATTTTCATCTTTAGATCCCGTAATTAGCGGTATCGAATTTCCATCATAGGTTATGTCTACGTTAATGGTATAAATATTGATTTGTTCGTAAGCAGTCATTGTGGGAGATGCATCTTCACGGGTATTATCAGTGTTAGGGGTAGGATCAATAGAATAATCGAATGCCTTTTGTATCACAATCGAGGCAACATATTTTGCGTTGTCTATATTGATCAGGCTGTTATAAAATACATTTTCATTGGATGAATCACTTACAATAATCAGATCAATTAATAGTTTAACCTTATAATCTAATTCTTGATTATAATCGTTGTAATTTTCGCTATTTGATTTGAAAAACCCAATAACGGCATAATTGTCCCCAGTAGATGTCATTCTGGGATATGTTGTTAATACCCGTGCGGTGTTTAATTCTGCACTTGTTTGTGATTGGGAATTATCTCTGTAAAGCGCATGAACCATGTTTATAATAGCTGTTACCGAAATAGAGATATATGCGAGCTCAATATTGTTGGAAACGATGTAATTATCGATAATACTAATATTGGTTGATAGTCCAGTATTAATTTCAAATTTCCGTTTCCGGTCCTTGTAAAGGTGAAGCAGGCTGGTTGTGACTGTTTGTGGTTTATTCACGTCGATGTCACCATTTAAATTAAGTGGAAACACATTAAGGTCAGTGGCGTACAACGTGCCATTCGCTATCGCAGTTGTTGTTGCGTTAATTGAGAAATCAGTTGGACCATTGTTTGTAATATCAATGAGGATCTTTTGTGTTGCGGCAAGGTCGTCTTCATTGGGGTTTGAAATATCTCGACCACCTGACGACACCACAAGAATCATTGAATATTCCGTCGAAATTTTCATCGCAGGTAAAGAAAAATTACCGTACGGATCCGTTGATATGCTCACCAAATCAATGAGTTTAAATTTATCTTCATTTACAGGCAATAATTCCAAAACACCATATACCGTTATAGACGCACCAGATATGTATCCCTTTAATAATACCCCCCGTTTAAAATCAATATTTTTTTCGACGTCGACTGTTGGTATTGTCGTGGTACATCGACAACTTGACGACGCACTTCTTCTGCACATAGCAGATCTCACATTTCTCGATCTTCTTCCAATTCCAGACCCTACAACTACATTGTCTCGGTGGGCATCATATCGACTATTTGTGATGGAAGATAAATGCATTTTTTTGCCCGCACTGCGTGGAGAGAAAAACATATATGTATATTATAATGATACAAAATTAATTACGTATAAAACATTGTAGGTCGTCATATGTTAGGTTTCTGTGCGTTTTCCCCTTTTCTATTGTGACGGAACAACCGCCTGAATCCTCTAAAGCCGATACATCAAACATTACAATATTATTATTCATTAGATAGTGTATCATTTGGTTCAGCTTATCCGTGTCGCTTTTATCTAAATGAAGATGGATGCTTAGGTTTCTCGGGTCAACACCATATGTTATTAGGTTGTCTATAATATATTTTAAGTCGTTAAAGGATAGTGTCCCACACGTGTCGGATAAACATATATTATCAAAAGTATAGTTGTGTTTGTAAAATAGCACCTCTTCAATTATGGTTCTATTACTCAACTTCCCAATAATGGGGCACTCATTTATACATGATATATAGAGTTTCTTAAGACCAGATGATTTATGCTTTTCAAGATAACGCATCATGTTATTTAATTCGGCCTTTGTGTGATGAGTGTCCATTCTTGTATTTTTAATTTGGAATGCGTCAGATATTGACGTGATGAACGAAAAGTTCTTATCGTCGCGTTCGCTACCAAGTTTTAAGTATTTGATGGTGGGTATTAGTAAATAAAAGTCAGTTTCCGGGTAATTGGTGGTGGCATAGTTGTACAACTCCATTGACCAAGCCATCTGTGGCATTAATCTGGGCGAGACAATGCTACCAACCTCGACGTGCGGTGGGTTATGAGTTCTCATAATCGAGTCCAGCATAGTTTTTTTTTCCGAATAACTATGGGTCCGGGTGGATGTTTGGAGTCCGTCTCTAAGAGTGACGTCAAACATTTTAAACCTATTCGCAGGATACATAAGACGTTTCATTGTTGTTTATTAATACTTCTTCTTCTAACATCGTATTTCAATTTTACCTGTTTGATTTAAATTATGTCACATGTTTTTCTTTCATGACAACCACTTGTGTGGAACTGTCATGAAATGGGATGTTAGTTACAGCCTCTTCCGAGATTTGAACTCGGGACCTTTTGCTTACAAGGCAAACGCTCTAACCACTGAGCTAAAAAGGCGATATAAGTAGTTGTGTTATATAATCAGACACTACTATATATTAGTATTCAATATCTTTAAGTCATAAAATTATATATCAGACATTCTGTCCAAATAATTAATACTTTCAATTAGGGAAAAGCATGTTGTCACAAAAATCAACGTTTTAGTGAGATACCCCTTCAAATTCAAATTTCCGTCATTGCCCAGTCCAAATGTTAAATATTTCATCATTACATTCTTATGGAAAAAGGGTAGCATAAAAAAGAAATATACGCATGCCATAATAACATACATATGGATCGAATCATATAATTCGATGCGCTTAAGTTCCGTCTTCTCCTTCTTTTGAACGTCCTTTATAATTTGATCATTTGTTTCGAACGATTGAATATAGTCCTTTTCCGGCTGTTGCATAAAATCTTGTTTCGATTCCGGATCAATAATGACGCTTGTCGTACTATCTGTTGGAATATCTCTCTGTGGCAACTCAATAACACCCCCTTGGCTTGCTTGCTGGACACTCGAAATCATTTGATTCATATCAGGGGTTTCTCCTAAATCTGCTTTTATTTTATTCCCAGGCAAATCATTAATACTCGTAGTATCCATACAAATGATTCCAATTAATTTAAAATAATTAGGACGCAATTTTTATTTCCTTTTTGTTTTTATCACATTTTGTATTTTCCATTTTAAACTTATAACACTTGTTGTCATATTTAAATGCCTTATCGTCAATATCCTTATCTGCTGCCTTTTCAAAAACCATACATTTTTTACCCTTACATGCCCCCTTGAATAGGGTGGCGAGTCCTAACCCAAGAACAATTGATATAATAATTTTACCCTGTCTTGAATTTATAACTTTCTTAAGCTCCATTATATTAGAGTTAGATTAATATTACCATTTACCATTTACCATTTACAATAGATTACTTGGGTTCAGCACTTTTGCTTGGCTGTGTTGGAATGGTTCCCATCTCCTTTGCGTCCAGCGGACACCCCACTTCTTCGTAATCAAACTTAAAACAATTATCCGCCTCGTCTTTATAAATATATTTGTCGACATTATCAGGAGAAGGATAAATATAAATAACCTTTTGCTGTGGATCTGTTATATAAGCAAAAAATATCCCTATTGCAAAACTAATCAAAAAAATACGTGTATCTATAAGTCCAAACATATAGTATATCACTCTATTTTATTTTCCGCTTTTTGTTTATGGACGTTAGATTCTATGTAAAAATCACTCCGCTGCTGAATCGTATCTATATATGAATAGTTACGTTTTATAAATTCATGGTTTGTGTTTTTTTTACAACTTTCCACCTCATAAACATTATATTTAAAGCTATTGATTTCCTTTATAATAGTACCAAGTTCATTTATGTATTTGTCGGAAATCGTTGAAAATATATGATCTTTTTTAAGTTCCTTCTTCTGTTCATCACTTTTTGTTTCATAATCATTTATTATCCTCTTTATGGAATTTATAATCTCGTCCCGTTTCAACTCTTTCCGGTCAAGACCCGTATAATCATACTTGTCTGTTGTTGAGATATATATAGCATTTCTCTCTTCTAAATTTTGATACAGATCCACAAGGATCTCCTTTATCCTATTAAATTTTCTTAATGTGTCGTTAACATTCTCAAACTCGAATACCATATCTAACTTCATTTTGATTATTGATAACTTAACGTCGTCAATCTCATTAAGAAGACCTTTTATATCCATTGTCCCTCGCATGAGTTTCTCGTATGGATAGTAGGTTCCCTTGTTAATCGTTATTTTAAGATTACATGGCGATTCTTGAGAACCACATTTCGCGACAAGCATATTGTTTTTTGTTGAAAAAAACATATCTACTTTTCTTGAACAATTTACACACACGTGGTTCATCGACGATATAGCCTTTCTAATTTTACTATTCGACGCACCCTTTGTTTTAAGTTCGTCCTTTTTGCGGTCTATAGTTGTCTGTTTTCGTGTCTCATAATCATTCTTTATTTTATAAAAATTATCAACGTATTCATCCAAAATGCGCTCGTCTTCTTTTAATTTATCATGTACTGCCTCTATATCAGATACACTGTCTTCTTTTTCGGACTTATCCTTATCCTTATCCTTGTCCATATTATATTATATATGAATATAATTATGTTACCATTTAGGCAAATTTGTTATTATCTGTTGTTGTTCCTTGCGTCTTGTATCCTGGTAATTTTTTATCCGTGACATTACATATTCGCGTTTTTGTGTTTCCTTTATTTCCATATCATGCTTTGAAAGACGACCCTTGTATTTAAAGTACAATATTAGCCCAATCGTAGAAAGTAGTCCAATGAAAACAGTAATATTAAAAACAAGATTATAGTATTTGTTCTTTAATTCGCTGCATCTGTTCAACGAGGCATTTAAAAAATATCGTGTTCCTGGTTCTATTAATTTTGGAGGCGCAAATAATGTTAAATCCATTATTTATTTGTATATAAAAAAATAGATTAATATATGCATTGATTATATGAAAGCCACAACAATTGCATATAGTTCATTCGCGGTATTAACATCGCTTTATTTTGTAGCGAAGGATTTTAGGGCTCAAAAAAATAAAGGCTCATCAGACATTTTCATGATATATTTTCTTCTTGTGATAGGGATTCAATCGATTATAAACCTTAGAATTCTCACTGAAAATGAATGTAAAAGTCCGGCGAGCATGTCTTTTTACCTCGGTGTTGGAATTTTCTACTGGATTGCGATATTTTTGCTTACTACATTCCTGATAGAGAGTTTTACTGGATGGAAAACAGCGTTCTCAAACACATTTGGTTATATGGTAATTATTTTATTCGGTATAAGACAGAAGATAGATATATTTTTTAACGAGATTATGAATAACTACAAACAAGACGATAAACGGGATATATTCAGTATGATATACCGCGACCGATCTCTTATCTTAAATGAATTAACACCAACCAATATTCATAATCTTGTGGAAGTAATGATCGGAACAACATCATATTCTGATATAATAAACAACAAAATACAGTCTGAATATACATATAAAAAGGTTATTACACCCAATCAAGAAAGTGCGCTTCGATCAATTGAGGTTCTTTTACATCGAAAGGATAGCGTCGCCTCGTTCGTTTGGTACGCATTAGCAGGGACTGTGACTATTTCGTTTATTCATATGCTATTAGTTAGACCCAAGTGTGACGTATCATACAACGATGTAAAGCGAACCGCAGAACTTGGTTACAAGCGTACAATCCAAGACACTGGCGTAGAAGATTTTACAAAGGATAAAGCAAAAGAAGCATATGATGGAGTATCCAAGTAGTTACTGGGAAACTATTTACATTAATAGTATGTATGCGTATGTGTGTGTGTGTATGCGTATGTGTGTGTGATATTCTGAACAAAATATAAAAATATTCGACATAAAATATGTATGTCGAATATTCCTATTGTAAATATAGTGGTTATGTTAAAATTATATAGTATAAAACTGCCATATATGACAATATTCCTAAAGTCCCCGCGATCATCCATAACGGTATAACGGTCCGTTTTGTGTTACCAATTCCAAATTGTTTTACAGATCCATCTTGGTCAAATAGAAACGACGGTTTAAGAGATACAATTAGGTAAAATACAATCAAAAAAACAATAATGGCGATGTATTTAACATTTCTCCGAATATAAGCCTTGTTCATATATATTTACTTGACAAAAAATTAATACTCGTCGTAACTCGTCGCCCCATCGTCATCATCAAGAAAACCAATATCATTCTGTTCGCGCTCTGATTCCAGCGCATATATATCAATTTCTTCACGCTCGCTTTCATATACGTTGGGGTCATATCGGACTAATCCGGATTCCAGCCCCTTTCCCCATTTCGATCCTAATTTATTATTTTTCAATTCATTTTCAATTTCTCTTTCTTGGTCACTTAACAGTTCAAATTTTTCGGTTATTCTTAACTTCTCCTTCTCCTTATAGTGAAGTATTTTTTTCATGACAACATCATAGTTGTTGTTTGAAATATTCTTCATCTCAGCTAAATGTAAAATACATTTTTTAATATACATTGATAAGCTCTGCTTTGAGAGTATAGAATTTTCAACATCATACAATGTTTCGTTAACAACATTAATATAGTTGTCAAACATCGAGAAAATATAGTATTTATACAAACTTGCGGAAAATACCTCATCAAACAAACTGTGTGTTAGTTTTGTTTTATCTTGTTTGGGTGTATAAATAGGTGTAAGTTTTGAAAGACTATACATAAAAATATTATTTTCATCGCAACTATTGAAGAGGTCAATTAGATTACCATCATCGTGGAACACAGACATCCAGTTATAGTATTTTCGGTTAAAGTTGGTTATATCATTGACGTGGGTCGGAGACAATTTCCAATATTTTGGTATTAAGTCGTATTTACTTTCGTCACCATCATAATGAAGAATCTTATTAATAATTATGTTCGGTATGACACGCGAAATCTCATACATCATGTTTTTATAACTTTTTAACTTGTTCAAAAATACGTTGTCGTCAAACATCAACTTTTTATCCACTTCAAATTTATCAAAGTCATTCATGAATCGTGTTATTATTTTGTTATCATTACCACTCAGGGAAGAATAACCTTTTATAAACTTTAATATGTTCGTTTGAATTACCTGAGTTTCCTTTTCCAGAAAGGAAACTGCTTGAAAACTCTCCTTAGTGCGTTCGTTATGTTTCATAGAAATATCAAACGTGTTTGTCAGATTTTTCACAACCGGAGTGATTTTGGAAATATAGCTATTTTGTTGGGACGCGTCCAAATATAAATTAAAAATATCGACGCTATTTTGCGAAATAATAGGTGGTTCAATGTCAATCATATTTGTCTTGTTGATCTTATTAATCAGAACCATAAGCATCGAATTATTCAACATTTTTCCAGACGCCTTGAGTATTTTTATTTTTTCCTCGATTGTATTTGTTTGTATAAGACCATCGTCAGATATTTCGCAGATGTCATACAAGTCTCCCTTCAATGAAAACATATTTCTATTCTTATTCCATTTACAATAGTGGATAAACGCAGTATATATAGTTTTTTCGTCAAAGTGTGTTTGAACAAATGGCACGGTCGAAACTTGTGTTCTCTTTGTTGCAAGTACATTAGATCTATATTTGTGGAAGAATCCGTCGCAAAGCTCAGTGTTATTTCTCGACATGTCGGAATACTTATAAAGGGTTCCGTCGATATTATTGAAATAATCTAATGTATTCTTTGTTTCATATGGCTCCAAACAGCATGTGTTTTCGAGATATGGTTCGTCAAAACTTGTCAATAAGAGATCTGTTTTTTTCAACTGATCGTTTATTATTTTTACAAACGCGTGTCCGATTTCAATATTTTTCGATTTCAGACGATTAATATAAACATAAACGTTATCCGTCTTTGACGAAATTTTAGACTTCATCTCGTCGTAAAAAGAAGTGTTAAGTGTTTTCACTATTTTCATTCTTGAATCATACAGTGATGGAAGAAAAACGAATGGGGTGGTGATTTTTACCTGCGCTTCATTCATCATCATCATATCGCGCTTCTCTTGTATATTTAACTGTATATCGGTATTTGTCAAAATAAGAGTACTCATTATTTTATTTATTTGCTTTTTAATATTTCCCTCTGTTTCATTCTTAATAATTGAGAACAACTCGCTTGTGCGTTTTTCCTTTGATATTTTCGATATACAACACGAAATATAGTCGATACCATCACTGCCGCCCTCTTCAAATAGAGGATAACCGTCAAACGAAACAACACATCCAGGATATGATTTATTATTTCGAATACTTGATAGCTGAATACCCAAAAATAACATTGATGTAGTTATCAGCAATAGCCGAGTTTTATCGGAAACATTATTTACAGTGTTTCCAAAACTACGGATATATGTGTTGATTGTATGATAGATTACAAACTCAAGTGTTTTTTCGTTTATATTTATCTTCATTTTCTTTGTAATTATAGTAACAAACTCTCGTGACATTTGGTTCATGGTAGATTCTTTGATATCAAAAACATCCCGCATATTGTCATTTTTACCCGACATATCATTAAACACTTCGCCCTCCAAGTCTAGTTCATCTTGTATTTCCTGTGCTTCCTTTTCTCTATCATTATCATCGTCTTTAATTTGCTCTTTTGTAATACGATAGCCCTTATCGTCGTATTCGTCATCTCCCGAAAGATCGCGATTCTTTATTCTTTTGCCAGAATGGACATCAACTATAGAATCTCCATCGTCGCTTGTTCTTCCCTGGTCCTTTACAATATCATTGAGCACTTCAATATAATTTCCGACAGAAAACGCATGGGCAAGTCTATGTAAAAACATCGGCATGAGTTTTGTATTGGTTTCGAGGCAATAACGCCAATACGGGTCTTCTTTATAGGTTGGTTCTCTTGTAAACCTAGGCGAGAATCTCAATAGTTGTTCCTGTTTCAACACGAAATCGTCTATACCAATAATCATCTCTAACGCATCCAAGTAAGGCGATTTATCACCGGTATCTTGTTCGACATAACCAGAAGCAACCATATTGTAATAATTAACGTATTTTAGTTGCTCCAGCTCTTTTAATTGATCCAGTCGTGATCTCATATTATCTCCTCTCAAAATGCTCTCGTCCAATAATTTATTTAAATCGTCGCGTTCCATATAAAACCGATGCTCAAACTCTCCCATCATGCGTCTGACAAGATCCTTTTTGTTTTGGTTGCTGATACCTGAAATAGGTTCGCACGTCTTGTCTTTCTTGGCACAGTCCTTCTTCATATTACATATAAATTCGGTACCATTTTCCATTATAATGGGACCATCATCCTTGTATTCGGCAGTCTTTTTGCTATCAAGGACCCATTTATCACCGATTCGTTTGAAAAAAGAATAATTTATATTGTAATTTTCATTAACTTCATCCATTTCCTGTAAGATTGCATATGTGCCATCAAGTACCTTCTTCTTTCCATTGATGAGTGTCTCGGCATCATATTCGGCTTTTTCTTCGGTCAATCCATTTACACTGACTAATTTATTAACCAGAAATTTCTTAAACTCGGTTGGTTCAAGTGTCATCTGATCCGTCTTGTACACTTCCATCAAATCATAAATAGTGGTATCGAATTTTTTATTATAGTATATGTCTTTTCCGTCATCAGCATGAACCATATCCTCGGAAACGTACTCATTCGAGATGACAAAATCATCGTCACAATCATTTGTTCCGTCTTTTATCTTATCGAGCTTCCCAATAAAATATTCAAGAGATTCATTTATGTTCTTAGTAGAGTTCAGGGACATATTTTTTTTATCGATATAAAGATGAAATAGGTCATTGTATTTATTTATTAACCCCATTTTTTCGTGTATATTTAATTTATCTTCGGGTAGATCCAGAATACTATTCATTTGCTGTTCAATAACGGATGGTGTTTTTATCTCTGCGCGTTTTCTTATTTTCTGTCGATATTTTCCAAATTCAATTTTCCGTTTTTCCTTCGCAGAGTTGAATTCCAATAACTGAGTGTTTAAAAACATAAAAAGATTTTCATATTGTTTAAACGTTATGTGATCCTTGTCGATTTTAAATACTTCAAGCTCCTGATAAATCTTGTTCAGGTTATAGACGTGCTTCAATTCGCTTTTATATATATGAAACATCTCTTTGATTGACGGGAAAATATAATCAAAATATTTTTCATATACCGAGTTTTTATTTACACCCACACCAGTGTCTGCCACGTCAAGTATATGGTTCGTTGCCATTTCAAACAGTTTCTTCTTATTTTCGTTTTTCATATCGAAATCAGTTATGTAATGTTCTTCCTTATTTTTATCGGTTTTAATAAGCATGGACTGAATAAAAGTGGATGCTGATATATTGCATTTATCTTTGATCGACGTCGACCCACAATTAATTTTTTCGTGAATAATAGCAGACTTATGCAATGTAATAAATGACTTCAACTCTATAAACTCCGGCAATCCATGATTTACCATTTTCGTATATGAGAGCATTGGGTTTTTATTGTCCATAAAAACATTTTTGGTCCTGGGGGGCAAATATCGCTGAACGCCATACCTTTGGGTATCGACCGTTCCATCTTTATAAACCGACATTCCATTTTTTTCGTCATTATCTACCATAACATCAATCGATGATTTAGAAATGTTTATTTTATAGAGGTTATTCGACTCGATGTTTGAATAAGGCATCAAAAAATTATGAAGTTCTTGTAAATATAGATAGTACCCATTCATATCCGCAGTGGATTTAAAATCCTTGGGTGTTTTCAACTTATGTATTTCTTTGACGTGGTCCAGATCACCCTTTACTATTATATCATCCACCTCATCCTGGGAAGCTTCAGGAAGATTGTATAAATAACGCTCTTGTTCGACGACAGGTATAAGCCATGATATATTGTTCTCTATGCTTTTTATTTGTTCGACAATCGGTTTATATGTATGATCCCGTTTCAACAAGCCCGCGACATTATCATCGTCGTTAAAAATAGAAAAGTCGCTTCGTAGTTCTTTGAAGCGATGTACTATTTGTTTCAATATTTTATCATTTCTTTTCTCGTCGTCATTTCCTTTCATTGAATTGAATAAATCGTTTGTCTGAATGTCAATACCATATCTTGTTTCACCTTCGGCAACATTGAATTTTTGAATAACTGGGTCAAGCATATCACCAAACATGAGAACACCCGACTTTTTGACGAGTTCATTTATGTCTATTTTCTCGGCATCCTCTTCATGACCTCGGAAATCTTCGTCGTTATCTATGCTTACATCTTGCGATTCACCATATCCCTTGTCACCTACGTCATCACCTACGTCATCACCTACGTCATCACCTACGTCATCACCTACGTCATCACCTGCGTCGTCACCTACGACCTCACCTGCGTCGTCACCTCTCTTACCCGATGTATCTTGAATCGTACCATCATCAATACTCATTTCAGGTCGTTTATCGTCGGGTTGATTCTCCTTTACAACAATTCTTTCGATGTTTAAGTTACGCGGAACACCATGATATTGGAAATCAATGTAAAACTTTTCATTGTCATCTATTCTTGATATTTCAAGCATATCTTCTTCAATATTTGTAACAATACCATTCAAGACATACGGATTCTTTCCTGAAAAATACACACTTATATAATCACGTGTTTCTATATATTGTTGCCTTATATAGCCGTCGCGAGTTGACCTGGAAATAATATCGATCCCCTCTATAGACTCATCTGTAAATTCTCCGTTTTCAATGGTAAGCTCATATTTATTGTTGGGATCTACCATGATTATTATTTCATCGCTTATATATTCAATTAAAAATGGTTTATTATTGTAATCGTCATTACCAGGACTATTTAACCGTATAATATCTCCGAGCTTTAATCCAATATTTTCAGTGCCCATAATATATACAAATACTAATATTTTTTATTATAAAACCGTATTTATTACATAATACTAATCTGATAAAATAATATTCAAAATTGATTTAACAATTAGGAGATTGAATATACATATAAAAATGTCTCAACTTGAAGTAGAACCACAAATGTTTACACGCACCGATAGCACCAATAACACCGGTAACACCGAAATCAAATTTTCCGATGAGCTTACCATTCAACATGTATTTGAACAAAATTACGATACCTCAAAATACTTCTTAAATTCTAAAATAGTTAATCACGAACATACTGAATATAAACTGGTTCAATATAACAAAACGAAATTTAATAATGAATACGTGGATGAGTTGAAAAATATTCGTTCGCTTATTTTCGACAACAACACTGGAAGACTCCTTTGTTTTGCCCCGCCGAAAAATGTCGATTACACCACATTTAAAAAGGACGTCGCTCACACAACCGATATTTATATAGAACCCCACGTTGAGGGAACCATGATCAACGTGTTTTATCACCCCGATTCCCAGAAGTGGATCTATTCTACAAAGGGTAGCATTGGTGCAAAAAATAGCTTCTTTCGCGTAGATGTAAAGGGAATGACCTTTTCGGATATGTTCGAAGAATGTTTGGCGACGTCTTCGTTTGATCTTGAAAAGTTAAACAAGGATTGCTGTTATTCATTTGTTATTCAGCACGTTAATAATAGACTCGTATCGTGTTTTAAAGAAAATGATATTATTCTGACAAGAGTATATAAAATCACATTTGAAGATGGTGTAAATAGAGTAGTTGATGTAACACGTCACCCGGATATTTTAACGAACAAGTCTGGATCAAAGAAAACATATAGTGATGAAGATTCATATATTAAAAAGTTGATAATGAATCAAGACGACGATATTACAGCTGATGTAAACAACCAGCTATTACTCGAATTTAATCCTCTAACCGATTCGAGTAACGCGTTAATGAATAGAATTGCTTACAATGTTGAATTCCCATATGTCGGGATTAATATTATGTGTAAAAAGACGGGTAATCGACTGCGATACAGAGATCCCCGATTTCAGTATATTCGAAATTTGAGAGGTAACCAGCCTAAATTAGAGTATCATTATATGGATTTGCGGAAGTTGAATAAGATTACAGAATTCCTCAGTTATTATCCTGAATATCATAACTGTTTCCAAGAGTATCACTCTAAGGTGCAATCATTTACACGTGAATTATACCAAAACTATGTCTCTTGTTATATTCAAAAAATGTGCCCTCTTAAAGATTTCCCCAAGCAATTCAGGACGCATATGTTCAATATTCATAATATTTACAAAAAAATCAAACTAACTGGCAAGAGCATTCGTCTGGATACGGTTGTTGAATACATCAATACAACACCAAGTGACATAATGTTATATTCACTTAACTTTTCCAAACG
>Ga0209533_1000288_pt1 | contig 48717 bp, 44 predicted proteins | sample COG_04_FD_184748 | JGI IMG/M metagenome (GOLD analysis project Ga0209533, IMG submission 184748) | Pelagic Microbial community sample from North Sea - COGITO 998_met_04 (SPAdes) (version 2) | ecosystem: Environmental > Aquatic > Marine > Neritic zone/Coastal water | place: Helgoland, sampling...
GGATCCTCTTTACCGTCCAATGAGTTCCAAATATTTTTGAAGAACCCGTTGTACATACGAGGTGCACCTATCATAATCTGTTGTTTCATTGCAAGAGAAGGATTATTCCACAAAATAATATTCTTTCTTTCTACTGAATTGTTGTCTAGATCATAAACATTATTTATTTTTTCAAAATTACAGAAAAATCCGACCGTCATTTTGCTCATAATTCCTTCTCTGGTTGTTTGATAACTTTTATTACCTAGAATAAACTCATCAACTGTAAATGTATAGATATATCCTTTTTCAGGATTAGCCATTGTTAGTTTTTTTTTGAGTTTAATATTCTCTCTTATTACATTCGTATAGCTGGCCATTGTTTGAGAACTTAATAATCCATGCGTTTGTTCATCAATAAACTTAACTATTTCATCTATTTGTGTGTCAGTTATTCTATCTTCAAACGAGTTAATACCTGTTCCATATAACAATTCATAATTAGTATTACTTGAAACAGAATCTGTTGGACCAGTAATGCCATCAAATGCGGTATATTTGATCTTTCCTTCTTCATATGTTTTATATGCAAAGAATGCATCACGTTTGCTTGGTTCAATTGTATCAAGATAAGTTGATAATGCATCGCCACCGTTAGGGTCATATTCAAACCCGGAGAATATATGGAAGTTATTTGATCTGAACATTTCTATTAGATCATTATAGTTTTCCTTCGTATACTCATGAATAAATGGGTTGGGTTCATTATTTTCTGGAAGATCCGCCAGTTCCTTTGAGAACTTTTCAGCTCCACCTTTTTCAACTGGATTTGTTGGTGAAGTAGTAACGATATGTGGGATAACAACAGGTGCATTATATTTGTTATTTTCTAATTCTTTTGGTTCAACTTCTGGAATAAACATGTATATGGGTGTTTCATCATTAGATATTTCATTGAACTCAACCCTTTCAATATCATATACAGAAATAAACCTATAAAAAATACCACTAGTTGTTGAAGCCATGCCAGATCTATACACGTTAATTTGATCCGTCTCAATTCCGGTACTACCCTGGGGCAAAAACATAACATTTTCTTGTATGTTTGTCATTGAAAATATATCTTTTGCTTCCACAATAGAAGGATTTGTAGCCTTTGCGTGCATAACAGCATAAGCCTTAAAAAAATCTCCATATGTATCAAAATAAGATTGATCTTTTTTTCTCATTTCTTCGTCTCTCTGTGTTTCATCTGTTACAATTGGTAAAAGGGAATATTTATAATTGTACACTTCATCTAACTTTTTCTGGATAATTTCATCTTCCTTACCTATTGCATCTTCGAGGGACAAACCATTATCGATCCATTCTTTGATACGTGCATAAATAGAAAGCCATTCATAATGAAGAAATGGTTGATCCTGAAAACGAACACTTTTTTTAGGTTTATTCTTAGTTTCATCGTCAAATATAATAGGTTCCGGGTCATTTGGCTTATTTAGTTCTCCCAAAGTGTTATCTTTATTCAGTTGATCTAGAACTGCAGTTTCTTCAATTATTTTATCTCCACCAAGCTGCTGTTGTTGTGTCAAAGATGTTCCACCTTTTTTCATGTGGCTTGCAATATGGTATAAAAAATACTTGTATATAAGTACGCCTACATTGTTGGTATTTTTTTTAGGGTTCTCCGTATCTAATACCGGTTCTTCGAATAAATCAAGTGTGAAATCTCTTGACAAACCCTTGTATGGACTATCATTGGGAATAAACACTTTCAAAGTTTCTGGTGCAACTGGATCTATCTTTTGATGACGGAATATTACTTCTTGATCTTTTCCAGAATTAGTGTATTCGGGCGTTTCTGCATTTCCCTTTAATATAATTATTTCAAACCCTCCACGACTAATTACCTCTCCTCTGAAGTTCTTTTGAAGCTCGAAAAGAGCAGATGTAGACATCAATGAACCACTTGGAGTATATTTAGTTCTAGGTATCCGTTTGCCAATCGCCGAATCGTACGCACTATTTGTAACTTCGCTCATCTCACCAGAATAAAAGTTCATGTTTTTACTCGACTTATCAATACGTATATCCCATTTATTTGTTGTAAATGGGCTGTATTTTGCACCTTCATAATCAGCTAAAATGGATATTGCTATTTTCAAAGAGGTTGTATTACTATTATAGTTAATTTGGGCATAACTATTAAAATCAAACAATACTCGATACATATCATCTGGGGTGGCGATTTTTGTATATTCGCTCATTATTTCATAAATATATTTACGGTTGTTTTGCGATATGAGATATTTATACTGAGGATTTTTGTTCTTAGAAAATGGATTGGATAACATTGACCGCACAGGCTCTCTTGCAAACATAACATACAAATAATAATCTGGTTTTAATCGACGGATTATATTTGCGATCTGAACTCTATTTGAAAGTCTTGTTCTAGAGTTCATATTGGTATTTATCCAGTGAACAAGAGTTTTACGGCTAATAAGTTTAATAAAACTTAAAAATGATCCTAGTGAAGTCTCTGCTCGATTGCCATAGATACCATCTGAAATACTCTTGTCATCTATACCATTTTTCTTTGCAATAATAGTGAGTGTTTTATCCGTGATAATTTTTAATTTCATAAACTCATCATAATCGTCTTGGATAAACATCTCCATTTGAATAAATGAACGAACACACTGAAAAAATGTTTCGTCTGATTCGAAGATCTGAGATACCTTTAACATTCGTTGATAATCTTCTACAGTCGCAGGATCTGATCGCCTTGAAACACTAGTTGTTTTTTCTTTTAATTCTTCGAGGTAATCCTCCCTATCTAAAAAAGTTTTGCCGTCTTTATCATTGGTAAAAGTCAAACAAGCCTTATCAATAAACTCGTCAATAGTAAATGTCTTTCCTTTGAAAAAATTGTCTGGTTCTGCACCACCAACACTATTAATCTTTTTATATGTAGTGTTATGTTGCTTTCTACCCTTTCGCTGTTTTATTATTTTATCTACTATCTGTTTACGAGTGTACTTTTTTGGCATAATATTATTACTTATTATATTAAGATATAATATTATGCTTATATTTTCGTGTTTATATATTATTTATTATTCATCTTCATCACTTTCACTAATATCGTCAAAAATGTTAACATGAAACATTTCATCTGCAGCATTTTTTAATTGTATGTTAAAATCATTATTCGATAACTGCATTGTAACCCCGTTTGACATAGATATCGCAACTTGCATACTTACAACATATTTATCTAGCTTAACTTTGTAATCCTGTGCAATTACATTCTGTATATAAGTATTTACAGTTTGAAAGCTATTATATACTTTAATTTGTGAAATAGTATTTCCTTCTTTAAGTGTATTCGCAAGAAGATCTGTCGCATTTTGAATAATATAATGTCGATCTTTTTCACTCAATGTGTCTAAAAAATCAGGTGGATATAATGTTGCACGTAGATATCTTTCGGCAATCTGAATAAGTTTGTCTTGTTTTTGAAAGTTCGTTATTGCAAAATGAGTTAGTTCCTGAACTTTGGTAGGTACAGTAACAACCAACCCCAAATCAATAACTCCTATTTGATATTTTGGTATCTTTTCTTGTTCTATGATATTGTCGTTATTTTCAATAAAAATGAGATTACCCGCATGTAAATCACCGTGTATAGTTCCATTGATTATTATACAGTTTAATGCCATTTTCGTAACAAGACTAGCATATTTATCGTACACCTTTGGATCTACACTATCAAATGATTTCCCTTCAATATATTCCATAATAATATAATCATTATTCAACGGATTGTCCTCTTCAATGATTTCGGGTACCTTTACGTAATCAATATATTCAAAATTACGATAAAATAACTTTGTATTCTCTTTCTCTTGTTGGAAATCTAGTTGTTCTTCTAGTACATCCATATGTTTATCTATGGGTTCTTGAATGTCTATTTTCACCCACCAATAAATAACACCCGACAACATAGATAAAAATGCAGACATTGTCTCGATTGACGTATTTAACCTTGCCTTGATATTATTGCGTTTCACTTTCAAAATATATCTTTCATGTGTATCAATGTGTTCAATCTGATAAATAAGAGAAATCATGCCAGAACGAAACGGGTCATCATTTACAAAAACGTACGGTGTTTCACGTTTTATGTGATCTATAATATCACGATTTAAGTCTATTTTCGTGTAAGGAACACGATCTGTATATCGGACTAATTCGTTATTTATTTCATCGTCTATCAAATTATTAGCGTGGGCCAATGATTGAATTATTTTTACAAATAACACGTCGGTTTTAACTAGGGAATGTGTTACTTCCTTTACAAAACGATTATATTTCTTATGAATAAAAAGGTATGAAATACCTTCTTTCACAAAGGTTCCCAATATTCGGGCAATAAAAAAAGCAGATATAAAAATGTTCTTCATACATATTATGGTAAGTTCTCTATAAGCGTTTTTACTGCTTTAAATGTTTTCTTAAACATGGTAAGAATCATTGGTTCAAACTTTAATAGTTCTGGAGGAGTATTATGTTTTATAAATACCGTGAAAATACAAGTGTATATATCTGGAAAGACGCACTTAACGTCGATACTTTCAATAGGAGATGATTTTATATGCCTTGACATAGCAACGCCTTCCATTGGTATTGCAACTTTATTTTTTGAACATGTAAATAACATCATATTCTCAGCATCTTTATTTTTGCGAACATCCATGTTTAAAAAGAACTGTGGCATACCAATGTCACTAAATAAATGACAAAAAACTATCTGTAACGATTGTTTGTTGGTTTCGTCCTCTTGAGATAAAATATATTCTTCAACAAACTCTCTTTTTTGAACACTATGGATAATATCAATAATTGACGTATCTATTAACTGAACCATATTTAGTTTATTATTTGTTATTTTGAAATCTACCTGTATGATATTGTTTTCTAATTTTTTGATGTTCATTTGTTTACTCATATTACACTCTATTTGTATAATAATATCTCTTTATAAACTAACAATGAACAAAACGAACAAAATAGATGGTTCAAAAAGAGCAAAAAATAAGACAAGGCGTAATAAATCAAGTAAATCAAAAAAGAGAAGCGATGGAACTCTTATATTCAAAGACTATCCTGATTTTCGACCAAACTTAACACCTAGAGACATGTTTAAGCTCGGAAGTTTTGGCGGCACTTACTGGAGACCTATTTACTCTTCAGTAGTCAATAAAAACTTAAAAAATGTCCATACAAAATATCCCAAATCATGGTGGAAAGGTATACCAAATGATCATCTTACACGTTCCTTTGATGAATATGACACCAAAATAAATAAGTATGGCGTAAAGGTAGGAACGACACTCGAGTTCTGGGAAGGAAAAAAATGGATCACAAAATATCATCCTTATGGATGGGTTCAATGGTATTGTGATTTTTATCAAGGTAAACGAACACCCGACGACGAGAGACAAATAGGTCGTTGGAGTGCGTTGACGGGTGACAAAGGAAGATTTAAAAACTTTCTAATCAATCTAATTAAAAAGAAACACAAAAAAGATCTAAAAAAGGGACTAGATGATTACTTAGTCTCGCCTAAAATACGGCAAGTTCTTCAACATTGGGGTTATAAACTTACATTATCCGATCTTAAATCTTAAATAAGTTAATAACCGGTATATCCGGGGTTTGTTTCTTTATAGTTTCTTAAGGTTATGTGTGCAAAATAATAAAGGACAAGAAGAAATACATGATATAATATTTCTACGATTGGTCTTTTACGCATATACTCACGAACAAGCATTTCAGATAGTCCATATGTTGATATATAAAGAAGAACATTTGGTATCTCGTCTAACCATGGGATTTCTGTTATAGATATCATATTATAGTAGAACTATATACTATATTATGAAAAAAATACAGTCTTAGATATCATATTATAGTAGAACTATATACTATATTATGAAAAAAATACAGTCTTAGATATCAAGACTAATGGTGTTCTTATCAGAACCGTTTCTTCTACGACGAGACTTCTTTGGAAGGTTTGCGGGAGATTGCATATCTTTTAAATCAGAAATACTTATTGTACTACTGTCGTTAACAAGTTCAGGTACCATTGGATAACTTTCTTCCATAACAGGGGTTCTTTGAGGAATGCTCATGTTTACCTTCTTTGTTTTCAAATTAGAAAGAATGCTATCAATATCAGATGGTCCCTTCATTTCTGCTCGAGGAGCTGCAGGTGGTTGTTGTGAACGAGAACTTCTTTCAGCTGCGTTTGCATTAGAAAAGCTTTCAGAGATATTAATACCATCATTTGATCCCATATTCATGCTTCTGGACAAGTCAGGACGAGTAGAAAAACTATCGGTATTTCCAGGTCTATGTGATGGAGGAGGAGCTGCGCGAGGACCTTGTGTTGAAACTGGAGCTGGAGGACCAGAACCAGGACGAGGAGCAGGGTCTGGATTGTTAACACTATTCATAAAATTAGAAAATCCAGGGGTTGTATTTCCCATTGAATTAACAGCAGCCGCTTGGAACTGTTTTGCCAAATCAGGATTCTGTCGCATAATATCATCCATACCTGGCATGGCAGACTTGAACATTGTATTTGTCATGTGCAACATGGCAGCACTTCCTCCGACCTGAAATAATAACTTCAACTCGGGCGCCATAGTAGCCTTTGACTTATACTTATCATAAAGCTCACTAAACACCTCATCATAGTCATCCACATTATCTGCAATTTGTTCACTCCATCCATCTAGTTTCAAATCAAATGGGTCAAACCTATTATTTAAAAACTCAATGCCATTAATACACGTCATTAGGATATTTCCTTGAAACTTAATAGAGTTTTGCTTTGCTTTCTCGTCCATAATGGTCTCATATTCGCCCTTCATTTCTAACATGGACGATTCCATCGTATACTTTTTTGATAACTGAACACCCTTTTGTTCAAGCATTTCAAGCTTTCGTAAAATCTGGAACTTTTCACGAAGTGCCTCTTCTTTACTTTGAAATGGTTTAGTTGGCGCCTTTATTTCAGGATTGATCGGAATATCATTAAACTTTTCAAATCCATCCCAGGTAGAGGTTGTTGGGGTATTTTCGTCAGTTAATTTTGGTTCTTCAAATGAGACAGACGGCTTATCGTCATTAATATGTATACGGTCATTAAATAATCCTCCACCACTCTTATTAGTATCACTGAAATCGTTTAATTCGGACTCTAGTTGGTCGAGTTCATCTAATCCTAAAGAGTCCCTAGATCCGGCATCTTTTTTATCATTCAATAAGAGTTCGATGCCATCTCCAAATTTTCCACTAGAAATGTTGTTATTACTGCTAATACTCAATGGCTCAATGTCGTCAAATGTAGATATCTCGATAACGTCGTCCATAATACTAATAATCTATACTAATTACTTCTAAGTATTACGAATAGATATATAATTATTTATATCGGCTAAACTCTATGTTGAATATACCACATACCTTGTAGAAAACAATCTGCTAAATCATCTTTCTTTTTATGAACTTGAAAAAATGGTATCCATGCGGAATGATTTACTGATATCATATCAAAACACTTTTTAATACCTGCTTTTTTTCTCTCCGAATAAGTATTGTGTATTTCGTCATCTTTTAATTTGTTGATTGAAGAAATAAACTCAATATCTAAAATACTATTCCTCATTAGAAAATATTGCGATAACATACCTTGTATCGTTTTCATTCTATTTGCAATTGGACTTATTTGGTTTTCAATGATAACCATATCTATTGTATCGATATCTTCTTCAAACATGATGTTTAATTTGTGATTAATATTTCTTCCGATTGTGACAATATCTAACTTGCCGGCATCTATCTTGTCTACCGGTTCAAAGCATTTTTCTTTACCATATGAAAAAATCAGATCGATTAGATCCGCCTTTTTAAATGGAGTATTATATTCTATACAATGTTTTAATGCGATATCCTTTAATCCAGCCAGTTTTTGTTTTTTCAAAGTCTTAAGTGTAAAATCGCTACATGGTTTTTGATACGGTTCTTTTTTAGAGTGCTTCGTACAGTAATGTTTACCATTCTTTGCAAACTTTACCTCAGCAAGACATCCACCAGATACATCTAAACTGCAACATTTTAGATCATCCTTTTGAGTGAGATTTACAACATCCCACTTAAGTATCTTAACGTTTTTATCTAAAGGTGATTTTTCGCTAACATCTTCTTCGGAAACATTATCAAGAGAGAAAAGACATAGCGCTAAGTTTTTTATACCAACATCTATGCTAAGTATTTTCATTCACTATATACCTACCAAAATACAAATATAATATAATCATATAATGACCCATTAAATCATTATATGACAAATACATATGACAAATACATATGACAAATACATATGACAAATACATATGACAAATACATATGACAAATACATATGACAAATACATAATACAAACAAATATAGACGTATAGGTGTTGTACTATACGTATATAACACCTAATGGATCGGTTCCTTATAGTCCTATTTTTTGTTCTTGCGATATGTATTAGTACTATCTTCGTCTATATGTTATTCTGTTTGTTCCTTCGCTTATTTGATGACGACCCGATTGATAACATGGAAGAAATAGAAAATCCGATGGATAGATAAGATAGTGAGATTATTCAGTTGTTTCATCATTCGCAAGAGTTAAAATACTAATACTGTTACTAAATACTGTTTCCAACGTTGGGTCAGTAACATATAATCCAAAATTTGTTTTAGTTTTGTATAAAACACCGTTGTTTCCACAACAATAATGTGAAAACTTCATATCTTTGTCAATATTTTTTTCTATGATATCTTTTATGTTTTCAATATCCATGGTTTGGTATACTAAATTACTCACATGATATGTAAACATGGTAGTTACAGTTAGATTTATTTTTTGTATTTTATGTATAATATTTAGTTCATTTATATAGTTCATTGTTGGGTTCATTGTAAATCCCATAATATACCTGGAAATATCTTGGCCAGCTCTTTTTTTTGTACATAGTTGGAAAACTGGAATATATATATCAGTTATTCTAAGACTGCGATGCATTTCCGTAGTAAAGTTTTTAAATATATATCGGTAATTACTTATATATTTAAATATGTAACATTCAATTTAACGACTTCCTTCATATATGCTTGGTGCATGCATTTTAGACTGTAGTTGTTGTCGTGATAAATATGATTGTTTTAGATCACTTCCAAAGTTGTTTCTTATAGCTGTGTTATCATCCATACCTTTATAATTATAAGGTGCAGATACAGATGTTCCGTCTGTGGGCGAGATATTGTTAACATTATTCATCATTTCATTTTTCATATTGTTTGACATAACATTATTTGCATTTGCTGTAAGATATTTTCTGTATTCCCAGTTAGTTGCAGAACCAGATAGACTTCTAAACTTATCGTCTACAATTGCCTCAGACAACCAGCTACAGTTTTGTCTTCCATCTGACATAAGTGCGGGTTGGTTTTCATGAATATTGTTAGAGCTAACACCAAGGGGTCTCAAATCTTGTTCCATTAATGCTATCCTATTTTTCTATATATATATAGGCAATAAGTTATTATGCTGACAACATTTTAATTAGTTTATTTTTGTTTGGTTTATCGGTGTCTCCAATGAGACCTCTAGTAAATGCAACCTTTCTTAATTCAGACACGGTATATTTACTATAATCAGTAACATCTTGTTCTCCGATTTCGATTACTTTGCTTTCGCCTTTTAATCCAACTTCTTCATCTGTACCATTTGTAAGTTCTTCAGCATCATCAATATCATCCATAGCGAACTTCTCAAAGTTCAAGTTAGTTATGTCGATACCTAAATCATCCTCATTGTCTTTTAGTTCTAAAGCTTCGGCATCGTCAATATCTGCAATATTACTAAGCTTTGTTTCGGAGATGTCACCACTATCAAGTTCTTCTACTCTGGGTTTGTTATCATCATCATCCTCGTCATCATCCTCGTCATCATCCTCGTCATCATCTTCGTTATCATCCTCGTCATCGTCATCATCATCGTCGGTATCGTCATCATCACTAGTTTCAGTATTACTTTCATCTTCATCACTACTCTCTCCTTCTTCGTCTTCAGACACATCAATCAAAGGATCTAAACTATCCATTGCGCCTGTCATAAATGGAACATTCATAGCTACCTTATGAATATCATTCATTACTCCAGTCGCTTCTTCTAAAGTGTTGCTTTGAGAATTATCTACACTTCCTCTACTTCCAATTCCAACATGTTCGCTAGACTTAATGCTGTTCACTTCTGCAACCAGCGTTGTTGTAAGATCCATAATTGCACTAATTTGTGCACTCTGTTGTTGTATCTTGTTATAAAATAGAAATGATACTGCAGCTACAAGCACGCAAGTAATAACAATTGATACCAAAAAAGGTATACTCACTAATTCTTGGATCGCCATTAGAAACACACCATATTATAATTTCGCAAAATAGACGAACCAGTTAATTCATATCTTTTAATAAATGTTCTGGATAGTTCATTTGCCTCAATACTTCTATCCCCCCATCAAGTTCATTAATACCTTTTACAATAGTATATTTGTAATGGAACCGATTTGCATCATCTATATCTACATTCATCTTAAAGTTAACTATATTTTCATACTTATCTAGTTTTTCACATAATTCGTTATAGTGAGTTGTTATCATATACTGAACATTTAACTTGTCAGATAAGTTCTTTAAGTATGCGTATCCACACCGAACTGCTTCTTTAGGATTTGTTCCTGAATACAGTTCATCAAACAAACAAAAATGTCTGGTATCGTGTGATTGTTTATCTATTTTTTCAAGGATTTGTTTGCATTTTCTACTTTCAGATTGGAAAAGACTATCTCTCCCTGATGTATCAGGAATATTCAAATAACAATGAAAAACATGATAAGGAATAATGGTTGCGTCACTATAAAATCCACAGCCATACTGTTGTGTAAATATAATATTTATCATGGCTGTTTTCAGAATAGTTGTCTTTCCTGAAGCGTTAGGACCCGTTATGATGGCATCTTTTTTAATTATAATATCGTTCATGATTTGTTCATCTTTTGAAAGAGGGGGATATATCGCCTTCTTTAACTTTATTCCTGTCTTATTTCCTTTGTCAACTATTTTTCCATACCTCATTACTTTTTCTACTATATTCTTTTTAATACCACACATATTTATCATGTAGCCTTCAAAACCAAATGCAAATGATATTGCATCATTATATTGTTCATCATTATATAGCGTATAAAATCTCTGAAGCACTATTCCCATGTCAGAAATCTTTTTATAAGAAAAACAAAAGGGATGTATTTCATCTATCGAATCAGTTATCTTTGTCAATATCTCAATATTATCAATTAATGTTGAATTAAACTTTTTATAACATGACAATTTCTGTGTGTAAGAGAGAAATGTATTCATTCTAGCTATAGATCCTCGTATAAAACGTGATATCTTAAACAAAATATCGTGTATTTTATACATATTTTGGTAGAACTTAATACAGATCTGAGTATTTTGGTATAATGACATGAAGTAGATACCAGCCGACATTATAATAGTTATTCTCTGTTGCCAGTCCACTTCATTAAGACTAGTAAAAAGCCTTCCTATAGCATGATTACGTGCAACATCCTTAAATATCGTATAATAATTTGTCAATGTTATATCTATTCCTCTCATTTTAATAATAATAAACGGTATAATTGACATGAATACCGGTACAAGTAATGCCATTATAGGAGATGCTAAGTTATACATGCTAAGTATTTGTAGGAACAGTTCATTATCATTTAAAAATGACAGTTTGTCCCATTCTATGTAATAGTATTTCTCCCTAAATTCTTTTTCTGCTTTCAAATCTTTCCACACCTGAAATACCTCTTCTACTGTATCTATGTTTTCAAATGTTTGCAAATCTTCGATAGAGAGACGTTTTAAAACCTTCTTTGTGTCATTTAAAAACTTACGATCACTTGTATAATACTTGGCCATTTCTGGCCGCATAATCTTACCCAACGGGGATGTATTTGCAAACACATAGTCTAATAAAGGTTTCCCTTCATCGTCATCTTGTGGTTCTAATATTTCTAGATCTTTAATCAACCCTTTATCCAGTGAATGTCTGGTTTTACTTTTAACATAATAAACCGGCGTATGAAAGTTGGCCGCCACATTTTTTTCAATAATTGTATCTGTATCATTATCGGACTCTTTTTTAACATAATGTTGCGTCGAAGGATCGTTGCTTATAAATGCTTCTAGGACTGCAATATTTGGCATAATGTACTAACACTATACCAAATATAGAAAATATAAATATCATACAAACTAATAATTTAATTATCATTAGTTATTATCATTAGATTGCTATGTCCGAAGGCATTTCATCTATTTGTGTTCTGTAATATGTCTCAATCTCTTTCATTTTACTAACATCTCGTTCGGTAATTAAATTAATGCCTACACCTTTCCTTCCCCATCGACCACTTCTTCCAATGCGATGCAAATAGGTTGATACATCTCTAGGAATGTCAAAATTAATTACACAACTAACTTGTTGAACATCAATGCCTCGCGCAGTTAAATTAGAAGAGATTAAAACACGATGTTTTCCTGATCTAAAATCAGCAAGTGCTGTTTCTCTTTCTGATATGCTCATATTTGAATGAATACAACAAACCGGATACCCATCAGACGTCATTGCTTCGGACAAATCAGTTACACGGTTAATTGTATTTGTATAAATAATACAATGTGACACTGAAAAACGTGAATACAAATCTACAAGGGTTGCATACTTTTGAACATCATTCTCGGTTGCAATATAATATTGTGAAATACCTTCCAGTGTGAGTTGTTCAGCTTTTACTATGATACTGACAGGATTTTTCATAAAGCGATCAGTCATATCAAAGATATGGTTAGGTAATGTAGCACTAAAAATACAAGTTTGAATATTTTCAGGAAGACATGTAAAAATAGACTTTATCTGTTCATCAAAACCATATGAAAGCAACTCGTCTGCTTCATCAAGAATAAGTTTCTTCACGTGCCTACAGTTTATTGCTTTTCTTCTAATCAAATCAAACACTCGTCCAGGAGTTCCGATCGCAATATGTGGTCGTGTACGTTTAATTGTTTGAATATTTTCATTTACAGGAACGCCGCCAATAAATGTTTCAACTACCAAGTCAGGCATAAACTCTGATAATCCTTTAAAAACGGTGTAGATCTGAGTGCTTAACTCTCTCGTCGGGCTTAAACAAATTACCTGTACATTTTGATTACTTTTATCAATACACATTAATGAACCAATTGTGAATGTTGCAGTTTTGCCTGTTCCAGACTGTGCTTGTGCGATCAAATCTCTTCCATCAATCATAGGTTGAATAGCCTTCTTTTGTATAGGGCTTGGTATCTCATAACCATACGCATAAATACCACGAAGTATTTCAGGCGCTAAGTTCATTTCGTCCCACTTCTGTATTTCAGCATATTCCTTCTGTAAAGGAGTATCGGGTTTTTCTTCGGTTTTATTTTCGGTGTTATCTGTATTTTCATTCTTTGGGTCTTCAGACGGGGCTTCTTCTATAGGTTTACTGTCTAGTAAATCGGGCTTAAATAAGTTTGGCATACTCAAACACAATATAATAACATGGCATAGTTTTTTTAAGTATTTTACTAAATATACACTAATACTATTAACAAGTAAATAACTTTATACATCACTAAATCTAATCTTAAACGGTTAGATATTCATTTTTTACAAGTTATAATGAGTGTAATATAATATATATGTAAACTATATAAATATTTTTATACACTTGTTAGTAGGTATATATAATTTGTTAATTAAATGTATTATTACACGTTAAGTGATTTTCAAGGTATTTCTACAAAAGGATTTGATGTTATCCTTCCTGACATCACAGTTGAGCTCATTAATAATCTATCATCATTAGTTGGGTCGCCCAATTATATAAAAACACCAGTGTTTAGTAAAAAGGAATCTGTTCACGACAACGACAAGCGAAAAAGAAAAGACAAATACGGAAAACGTTCTATGGAACAATCCGCATGGATAGATAAAAATAATAAATCTAATTCAAATGCGGGAGAAAGCAATATTGTATTCAATGTTTCCACTATGTTGAAAAAGGAGTTGTCTATTGTTGAAACTTATGTTAAGAAAATTAGAACGATTTTAAATAAAGTTGCAACAAACAGTGATTTAGATCTAATAACACCTCTTACAAATACAATAGATGAGATGTTAGAAACAGATATTACTGGAGAAGAAGTAATTGAATTATCAGAGAAAATTACATATATTATGTCTACAAATAGTTTCTATTCTAAAGATTACTCGCGTATATACGCATTGTTATTTAAAAAGTATGAGTTTATCCGAGAAGTATTTATGGGTCAATATGTGAAATATTTGCTTAGCTATGAAAACGTTAAAGACATAAACCCAGACGAAAATTACGATCTTTTCTGTGAAACAAATAAAGGAAATGATTTTCGCAGATCTATTACACTATTTATTACAAATCTATATTTTACACATCAAATAGTAGAACAAGAAAAGGTTATTGAATTAATGAATAATATTGTTAACAATCTATACACGAATATTAATAATAAAGATAGTATTTGTTTAAATGACGAGATTATAGAAAACATCTGTATATTTATTCAGCATGATATCAGTGACCTATTTCAAGTATGTGGTCAAATACATATTGATAGTAAGATTACTATCAGGGAATTCATACTACAATTAAGTTCATCAACCCCCAAACAATATCATGGCATGTCAACAAAGTCGCTATTCAAAATAATTGATACCATCGAAAAGATAAACAGAAAAGATAAACAGAAAAGATAAACAGAATGCATATATATTATGCTAGGTGGGATATAATATATTTGATTTATTATATTTGATTTATGTTTATCATATAATAAATATCACGAAACCATGATATAAAAGTGTATACGTATAGTACTGTATACAATGGTTGTTTCGCAAATAGATGGTTCTATTAGCTATCCGGAAATTAAATCAATTATGGTAGAAGATCGCAAAAAAAACGTTGACTTGTTTCTTATTGAAATTCATTCATTTGATATTGTATCTGCCATAGGAAACCAAATAGACACATATAAATCAAAACAGGTCGTATATCATCCAGTATATATGATTAAAAATAATGGAAAAGCAGTTCAAATTGGAGTATATGAATTATCAAGGTCTGATGTTATTTCTTTTTCAGATGAGAATGATAATTTAGACATAGAACGGCTAGGAGTGCCACTCATATACACTTTCGTAACAAAATCATATATTGATAAAAATAGAATGATACCACCTGATGAAGAAAAGACATTAACAAATACGAAAGAAGAGATCTCAGACAAACAACAATCAAAGACGTCTGAAAAGAAGACAACTGAAATGCCCAATAAGATAGACAACGCTTCTGTAGTACTAAGTATTCCATCTTTACGTTCTGACATTTTCTCTCTTGATACAAATGCAAATCCTCCAAATGATCTACAAGAAGAAAGTTCCGAAGATGCGGAACGTGAAAAGAATGCCTTCATGGGAAGTGAACAAAAATCGACATCTTGGATCCAAAAAGCAATGAAAAATATGAACTATCATGTACGTGAAACTGAAAACACTCCAGACAGTTTATTTGAATGTGTTAGGTTAGCATTTTCGCAAATAGGACAAATTACAACAGTGTCCGCACTAAGAAAAAAGTTATCTAATGAGGTAGACCAAGAACTACTGGATAATTATACAAATCTATACCGAACGTCTACACAGACAGCACTTGCACAACAAAAAAATGCAAAAAATCTAGAAAAGGATTATGAAAAGTTTAAAGGTCTAGTAACAAACACTATATCATCAAGTGAGCAGGGTCAGCATATAGAGAATGCAAAGATTGTTGCAAAGCAACATGGTGATGCAGTAACTCAGAAAAGAAATGCTCAAGAACTTTATAATGAAGTCAAGTTTATGAAAAATGTTGATACCATTGAGAAATTAATAGCAGTAGTTCAATCTTCCGAGTTTTGGGCAGACACTTGGACATTATCAACAATTGAACGTATTCTTAACATTAAGTTTGTTGTTTTATCAAGCGAACATGCAAAACAAGAAAATGATAACATGCTTCAATGTGGATCAGTTGATCCAAAAATAAAATCGAATGGAGTATTTGATCCAGAATTTTATATACTAGTAGAAAACACTGGTCTACACTATCGTATTCTTACATACAAAAATAAACACATTTTTAAGTACAATGAACTTCCATATGATATTAAGAATATGATTATCACAAAATGCATAGAGAGAAATAGTGGTCTTTTTGTCCTAATACCTAATTTTCGATCGTTAGCAGAATCAATTGATGGTGAAGCTTTAAAAGGAGAAGAACAAGTTATCAGTTTAGATATGCTTACAAAAACCGACCCATCAATCGTATTTCAGTTTTACGATAAATCAATAGATAAACCTCCTGGAAAAGGAAGTGGCGAAAAGATCGAACCTCCTGAAAGAAGGTTAGAGTTTGCCAAACTTTCTGCAAAGGGCGAGTTTCCTAATTGGCGGAAAAAATTAGATAATACATGGATAGATCAAGAAAATCCTATCAAGATTGACGATTATACATGGAACAGCGTAGAACATTTTGTTCAAGCAAATAAGTTCAAAATAACTTCTCCAAAGTTTTATGCTGATTTCGCTGCGGAAAGTAAAAGTGACTTATCTAAAGATGCAGACATGGCACTCGGAGCTGGGAGTAAAAACGGAAAGAACGGAAAAATAAAGGTGAGACCAGATGATGCAACGATTGACCCAGAATATCCAGGAAAAAATGAAAACGATGCAAGAATGAAAGCAATGACATATAAGTTCACAGAAATTCCCCATTATAAAGGGGTATTACGTGCAACAAAAAATGCGACATTAAATAAGTTCGTTAAAGGATATCCACCCAAACTAGATACAGAATTAATTACTATTAGAAACTCAATTATGTAAACGTATTATATATATCTTTGGGCAATATCACCGTTTTGTAAATACTGTATATATTGTCAACATGTGGTCTTTTACACAAGATAAAATGATTTCTAGCCTAGAGGAGTCAATTGAAGACCCAGAAAAGGTAAAGAACAGACGAAAAGGTATATTTTGCAAGATGTTATATTATTCATGCTGTTTCTTAAAAGATCCTTATCTAAATAAAGATAACGATGAATGGGATAACATATTAGAAAACCACGAATAAAACTACATTATCAGTAGGTTTACAATCTTACTTACAATATAATTTATTACTTTATAGTGTAAGTTCATCTTCTTATATTTCTTCTACGAGTGCGTCGAGATTTTTTATATGTTTTGTGTTTTTCAATAAATAACATATAAAAATAATCTATTGTATTTTGGTATAATAGATTATACAAATGAAAATAATACCATTTAGCGAAGAAAGTATTGATATGATAGAATGGATATCTAAAAATAATACATCAAGGTGTATTCCATCCCCTAAATGGAATGATAAAACACACCATGTCATAGGCCAACTATTCAACGACATTATTCAAGCAAACGAATATGTTCAAAAGACAAAAAGAGAGAAGGGAAATAAGTTTTATAATGTGGATATCCACACAATAACCCAAAATAAACAAACCCCCAAACCTAAAACGTTTAATATGAACTCAATACCTGACAAAATTAAGACGTATATCGAAACAGAAAGCTCAGGATATCTATCATATAAAACTGAATTAAATGGCAAACGTCTCCAAGTGAACTTTATAGTCAACAGTATGGATCCTTTCTCTCATGTAGGTATATTTAACAAGTACTTTGAGAGAATAATTATATGGATGCACATTGCAAACAAATACGCAAGTAATAAATGTGGAAGAGATCTCAATGTATTTTTATACTTGACCCCTTTTAAGAAAGAATTACCTAACACAAGACTTGATGTTATAGGACAAGAACATGCAAACACAGCATTCACATACACATGCCCAAGCACAACATCCGAAATAGTTATCTATAGAGAAGAAGAATGGTTCAAAGTCTTTATACACGAAACATTTCATAATCTCTCTCTAGACTTCTCTTGCTTAGACACCAAAGATCTATGTACAAATGTTATGAAAAATGTGTTTCCTGTTCAAAGCGATTTTCTTCTATTCGAAGCATATACGGAATCATGGGCTGTGATTGTTAACGCATGTATGTGTACTTATTTTTGTTTCGACTATACAATCACTATAACTGCCTTTACACAAACACTTAAGTTCTTACTGGGGTTTGAATGTCTATTCAAAATATTTCAAATGAACAAAATACTTGATTTCATGGGGCTGGATTATTCTCTCTTGTATTCAAAATCAAATAGATCCAAATCTGCAAGAGATGCCTTGTATAAAGAAGATACGAATATATTTGCATACCATGTTGCAACTACAATCTTATTATGTAATTATCCAGCATTTATGGAATGGTGTGATACAAATAATATGCATCCTATGTTATTCAAAAAAACGAACACAAATGTAGAAAGCTTTTGTAGGTTCTTAGTTGACAAACATAATTCAGAGTACACATTAAAAATTATTAACAATGTAGACGGGAAAAAAGGATGCTATGATAAAATGTTAAAAAACGGAGAAAGTTTTGAAATAAATATAGACAAATCTATGAGGATGACGATCTGTGAAATGTCATAATGTGTATAAAAATCTACCAAATTGAATATATAATAAACGGCTTATATATACAATAAAACCAACCACAAATACAATTGTATATTCAATAAAATAAACAACTTGTATGGGAATCCGCTACTTAAATACATACATGAAAAATAAATGCAAAAATGGTATCAAAACAACGCAACTCAAACAACTATCAGGCTGTTCTTTAGCAGTAGATATAAGCATATATATGTACCGGTATGAAATGGAAGACAAACTCATAGAAAACACGATCACTCTTATAAATACCCTATTATCTTATGATATAAATCCTATATTTGTCTTCGATGGAAAACCACCAGAAGAAAAAATACAAACATTAAATATTCGCAAGGAAAGGCGAAAAGATGCATCCGAACAATGTAAAGAACTCCTCGAAAAAATACAAACAGGTGATGCAGATTGTGCCGACATTTGCAACTATGAAAGATTTAAACAAGACGCAACACGTATCACTCGTGAAAAAGTAAATACTGTTAAAAAAATTATAAGTGGATTTAACCTAACACAATACAATGCAAATGGTGAAGCAGATGAATTATGTGCGTTCCTAGTATTAAACGGATATTGCTGGGGATGTATGAGTGATGATATGGATATGTTTGTGTACGGATGCAACAATATAATTCGTGATGTAGATATCTATACAAAAACTGCAATGGTATACAACTTGCCAATCATACTTTATGAGTTGAATATTGCCTATCATAATTTCAAACAAGTGTGTATATTAGCTGGCACTGATTATAACAATGATACGTCTACAACTGACGAAAGAAAAAGCATGTTAAACATATATGTTGTATTCAAGCTATATAATAGATTTGCAAAAAAGGTAAAATATGATAATATGCTCTTCTACGATTGGTTGAAATATTATATAAAGTATGACGTAGACTATGATGATCTACATAAGATATGCGATATGTTTGTTTTGAAAGACGCTGTAATGCCAGGTGAACTAGTTCAACAAACCGTAAAAAATAAATCAAATGATAATCCTTGCGTATTTGATATGGTATCTACAAAATGCTAATAAGCTAATAATATTATTTATTCATTATTGTGTAATCAAACAATAATGAATAACTTTCAATCGCATTTTTATTTTATTATGTTAACTTTTATTTTTTGTATGATAATATTTGATTATGCAGTTGCCTCAGCAGCAGCGGCGGCAGCGGCAGCGGCAATAGCCTTGACGCTCTTAGCAAAGTGGGGGCTCATATACTTCTGAAGGTTGAAGTAAGTGAGGGTCTCGTCTCCAAGATCACCAAGAAGGTTCTTGAGCTTGGCATCGGGGAGGATCTTGCGACCATTGTCCTTATCCTGAAGGCTGTGCTTGCGAATGTAAGCAGTGATCTCCTTGGTCACATCAGTGCGGGCCATCTCAACACCAGATTCAACACCAAGGAAGGCAGCAAGCTCGTCACTGATGCGAGTGGGCTTCACAAAACCACTTGGCGCACGGTTTCCAGTCTTTCTCTTCTTCTTAGCAATCTTCTGGGACTGCTTGATCTCACGGAGCCACTTCTTCTCGAGAACACGGTAGTCAGCCTTAGCCTTATTGATTTGCTGTGCAATATTCTGAAGGGTAGCGAAGTAAACAGAGGACATCTCCAAAAGAGTGTTCTCCTCGGTGGCCTCATCGGCCGCACCAGCGGCTACAGCAACAGGGGTGGCGGGAGCAACAGGTGCAGGGCTAGGCTCAGTCTCCTTCTTAGCAACAGTCTTCTTCACGACCTTTGCCGCCTTCTTGGCGGGGGTCTTAGTCTCGGTAGCGGGGGCAGGGGTTGTGGTATTCTTCTTGATAGCCATTATACACTATTCTACAGCGTTGCTTTTAAGTAGGTTTCGACTGCAATATATATTAATTGTAATATACCAATTATTTTATTATGATAACGGGTAACAAAATATATATTTCCTAAATGTTCGTTGAATATTTATTTACTTTTTACGCAAATACAAAATAATTTTAGAACATTTGGGAATATTCTACAGATTGATAGAAATGTGGCATTGTCTCTCTTGCGTTATAATTAACAAGAGTGAAGGCTTGTAAAACATATATAACACCGAGAGAACGAGAAGAGTCATCCATTCCACTAAATACAAACGATTCTACCACATTAAGAACCTGTTCACGTACTGTGTTCACATCTTCTTGTAACCTAATAAATGCTAGAAATAGACTATAATTTCTTAATGGATCCTCTGGACAAATAGTATATCTAGTTTCGGGCGTAAGTGATGCTCTGTAAAACCAAATATCAGCTAATTCTTGAACAAATTTTATCAATTCGTTACGATTTAATGAATTAAACCAACTTATGCAAGTATAATGACCATGTGTATCCATTTCAATAAAAATACGATTTATTCTTTCTTCTGTAGATAAGGTGGTTATATCTTCTTTCTCAATCGTAATATCAAGAGGAGACGAATACACACGTTTCATAATCTTCATTAGTCGTTTCACATTGACAAACACTTCTTGTGGTATCGTAGTTCTGTTATATGGGTTCTTTACTGGTTCTTCTTGAGAACTTTTTTTCAAGTTGTAGAGAGAAAGAACGTCGAACCCATAGACAAAATTATCACTGTCTATATAACTCACAAACTGATGATGATGAATATTACTTAAGTTCTCCATTGTCAGAAAGTCATCAGTATTCGTACAGAGAGAACGTTTTAAAAATGCTGGACCTCGCAGATTATTACAAAATCTTTGTAAATGACCTCGATACATACTTTGTATTTTAATTGTAAACACCGACATTTTCAAGTGTGTATAAATACGAGAGAGAAGCTCTTGGTTTGTACCTGATATACGTAAACTGTAAAACCTTGCAGTTTCCTTCAGCTGATCCTTCTTATATTTGTAGTCAAGCAACACCTGGTAATCACTTGATGTCGGGATTACAAACTTATCAGGGGTACACCTCTTTTTAGCTGCAGGAACTGTTTTAAAATCAGCCATTGCCTTCTTTTTTATTGTATCAATGAACTCGGCGAGACGTTCGCTATTGTAGTTTCGTTTTCGCCTAGTAGATATCTTAATAGCATTTGTATTATTAACACATAACTCTAATAAAGACATATCAGACGACACAGACAGATTACTTTCAACGTGATTTAGTGGCACAATTTGACTTAAAGATGGTAGATCAGGATCACTAGACATTGGATGATTACTATATAATCTATCATAACTTTAATTTTGTTTACTATAATATAGTTATTATTGATATCCAGCCAGTATCGTATACAATTTCTGTACAGTTTGAAGTTTCCTTACCAGAAGTGGGTCTACTTTTTAATAAATTGATTTAAAGACAGAGCTAGTATTGTATGCATATACAGTAACACAAAAGCGACAGACAACATGCCAAGCAACATTCTCAACGGTTCTAAGAAGATTGACTTCAGTGATATGAAGTTTACACCCACCAAGCCATTGGCTAAAGGTAAGGTGGTAAATGTAAAGATGAATAACGGGTCGGTGAAGATTAAGACACCTAAGATGCTCCATTGGGGAGCAAGTGACTATGAGGGAGACAATAAGTTTAAGCTTGCACTTCAGTTCCCATCTGGCGATGACAAGACCAGTGCAACTAATGCATTGCTAGACAACTTGCAATCGATGTATGACACTGTTCTTAAGCACGCAGTAACCAACTCAAAGGATTGGTTTGGAAAGCAACTTAGTGAGGAGAGCATTCGTGACGATAAACTCCATCAGTTCCTACCAAGAACAACGAACGCCGAAGGAAACGCAAACGAACCTGTTCTTCGAGTAAAGTTTAATAAGATCAGGGACCGCTACACATGTGAAATCTATGATGAAGATAAGAACAGTCTATGGGTGCCAGATGAGGCAAATAACTATCCTGACCAAACTCCTATGCAACATTTCCAGAAGGGAGGGAAGGCAGTAAGTATTCTTGAGTTGAGCGGTATCACAATCATTAATGGAAAGGCATATATTGGTATTAACCTATTCCAGTCTGTCTCATACCCTAATCCCAACACCCATACGGGAGGTTGTCTAATTGATGATGACGATGGCGAACCCACGACGGTTTTCAAGAAGACCGAGATTGATACTGCAGTAGAATCGTCAGATGAAGAGGAGGAGGTTGAAGTTGAAGAGGAGGTTGAAGAGGAGGTTGAAGAGGAGGTTGAAGAGGAGGTTGAGCCTGAGCCCGTTCCAGAGCCACTCAAGCCAGTGAAGAAGAAGGTGATCAAGAAGAAGGTTTAACACTAAATAAAATCATTGTATCTTGTAACCTAAATAGTAAAATAAAAATAGTAAAATAAAAATAGTAAAATAACAAACAGTTATTTTTATTTGTAATAACAAATAATAATAACTTTTCATTTTGAGGTTATTGTAATGGTAACCCAAATGATATCTATAGAAACCTTACAGTAAGATTAATATCTCTACGCTCATCTGTATCACATATCATTTTTTCATTAATACGAAGCATACCTTGTTTCTTCAAGCAAACAAACTGTTCACGTCTAAAAGTAAGTTTGCTTAGTTCAATACTCAAAATATGTCTATCATCGTCAACATTTACCGGTAACACAATCATATCCAATAAATCTTTTGTAAACGGAATATCAATATGTCCAAATATATTGTTATTGTCATCAATCCACCACCCATCTGGTAAGTTTGGTTGACAAATCACCATTAACTCTTTGTGTGACTTTGTATCGAAATACATCTCGTTGTGCCACAAAGGGATTAAAAATACTTCGTCGTCTATCTTCAAACGATATACGTTATCGGATAAAATATCATGTAAGGTAGGATCAATCGTATAAATCTCTAATTCTTCAAACTTATGTTGAATAATCTCCTTCACCTTTTCCAAAGTATTATCTTTTATGTGTAACACATCTTTATAATTATTTAAAAACTGGAAAATAGTAATCGATGTATCTCGATCTATGTTCTCAAACAAGGTCACAGAAATATTCTGACAGTTCTCTACAATATGTTTAATCTTCTCTACAATACTTTCACTATGAATGTTATCAAGTGTACTTAGAATAAACTGACGAAGGATATCAAAATAACCTCCAGGTGTAGATGAAAACACATTATCCTCATCATTTTTACATTCTTGTTGAGGATCTATACCACCACTAACCATATTCAAAAGACATGTATAACTGTCACTTAGTTCTTGAAACTTTGCAGTTGACTCCGGCGTGTTGCCGTTTTTATCTGGATGTAATTTCAGAGCCATTTTTTTATATTGTCGTTTAACAATCTCGGCATTTATAACACTCATTGGCATACTATCCATCTCCATTACCTTTAATGCTCTACTTATTTCCATTATCAATAATACAACATAATGAACAAAGTTTATATTGTATTAATTAAAGTATAAATAATAAATATCAAACTAATTTATAAATGTCTGCCAGCTTAGTAAGTCACTCGGCGCCAATAAACCCGGACTTCGGAAAAACACTTTTGGATAACGTTGCATACTGTGCAAGAGTTTCCAACCCAGCAAATCAAAATAATACTGCTACATCAGAAAAATTAGTAAAGTATCTTATAAAGAATGATCATTGGTCTCCGCTTGAAATGGTAAGCGTATGTTTGGAAATACAAACAACAAGAGACATTGCCAGACAAATATTACGTCATAGATCCTTTTCATTCCAAGAGTTCTCACAAAGGTACGCTATTGCAGACATAGGAGTAGATATTAGAGAAGCAAGACTACAAGATAAGAAAAACAGACAAAATAGTATCAAAACACATGACGAAACACTACAGGAAGAATGGAACCTAAAACAACAAGCAGTAGTTGATCAATCTACCGAAGTATATAAATGGGCAATTGATCACGGTATTGCAAAAGAACAAGCAAGAGCTGTTCTTCCTGAGGGAAACACCATTTCTAGGTTATATATGAACGGAACTATGCGTTCATGGATACATTATATTCAACTTAGATCAGGAAATGGTACACAAAAAGAACATCAACAGGTTGCTATTGCATGTGCAAAAGCTATTGAACCTATATTTCCTATGATAAATGAGTTTATTACAGTCGAATAATCAAGAAATCATTATTCACTGTTGATTAAACGATCTAACACAAAAAAGTACTTTTCAACGTGATAAATTGGACGATAGTTGTTGTTATATAATTTGAAAAACTTAAATGTTTCGCATACTATTTCACCCATGTTATCGTTCGTTATTTTATTATTCGTTATTAAATGGTTTAATACCTCCCATACGCAAACGGGAACATCTACTTCGTAAATAAATAACTCATATATCATATCTCGAATATCCGAAAATTTCATGTTCTTTATAGTTGTATCAAACTTAGAACAAATATTGCATATAATAAGTTCTTGAACAGACTTTGTATTACTAGTATCTTCATACAAAGATTTTATATTATGGTATGGACCCTTTATATTTTTCTCTTCAACTGAACCCGTAGTGTTATATTGTTTGACCTGTTTTTTTAACTTTGTAATAGGCGGACTTGTTAAACCTATCACCTCACAAGTATCCAAAATAGTATCTGGAATAAAACACACACTCTCTGTTATAAACAGCAAACGAATACACATATTTTTAGACATGATATCTTTCTGAATATAGCTATATAAAATATCTAACAAATCACTGTTGACACACTGCATATTTTTACATAGAATAATACCACCCTTCAAACTTCTACTTGATATAATATCTACTATTTGATTATAAATATCATTCCATACTAACTTGGCATTACACCCCAACAACGACATATCAACTTCAAAATGAACATCGCTCATCCTAACAACGTATGATACTTTCGAAATATCCACACGCATACGTTTTTCGTATTTTAAAGAAGTAGGACTATATTTTCTAATAATTTTCAGTGATTGGGTGTACTTACCTATTCCTGATTTACCATATACTATCATATTATGCATGTTTTCTAATTCAGGAGAAAGGGTTTCTATTAATTCATCTATTTTTGGATGAAAATTATTCTTATCACTAGTAGTCAAATAATCGTCAAAGTGGGTTTCGTAATATTTTAACATTGGGCGAACTGATGAACTGTATATACTCGAGGTTATTCTTTATTTACTTTACCGCATTTGAATATAGATATAATTTATATAATTCATACAAGGTAAACCACTTTATATAATACGAATATTCAAACTTATAATGATTATAACCATGAAACCAGATATGTTCGATATCAATGATGTATATTATTGTAAACCAATAAGAAATAAGATTATGAATGGGGGGCTGTTTATGAGAATTATTTATTCAAATAATATGGTTAGTATAAACGGCATCCATATCGTATTTTCGATACCAGGTAAAATTAATGAGGTATACCACAATAAATATAAGTTTGTATTTGATAACAATCATGATATATCCAACCTTATAGAGTTTGAAAATGATATATTATCAAACTGTAATGTCATCGACAAAATACCAACCTATAAACTAAGAGATCAACTCGAACAAAACTTTTTCAAGTTTTTTCAATCAACGCACGGATCAAAAACACAAGCAAAAATAAACAACCAGGTAAGGTTTTCTATTAAAATATCTGGAATATGGACAACAGATACATCATATGGAATTACTTATAAGTTCACAAAAGTATAATTTAATAGATTGCATTAATAATGTATAATGAAATCTATACGCATTGAGTAATTCCTTATTTATTACCCATCTTTATATGCATATCTTTAGTCTCTAATGAAAAGTTTCCGGTTATAGGTTTCATTGATTCAAAACCATCTGTTGTAAAAAAACGCAATATGATGAACATGCTAATCATTATTACAAGAATAATTACTTCCATAAAATACATTATCATACCAGAAACCTTATTTACCACTTGTGTAGTCTCAAACTCCTTACTATTCATATTATTATACATCATACGAACTAAGAACATATTTATCAATATAAGAAACGTTGTGAACATTTTAAACGATGGGGTAAGCTGGTCTTTAGCAATGTAGTCAAAATATTGTGCAAACATACTTATTGCCCATGCTAGAAGACCCATTGCTGGAAGAAAAGGCCCTAAGGTTATCGCAATCGAAAACACACTTTTAGATTCCTTATTTCCAGATCTTACTATTTTTGATAGTGTATTTGACAAAAACATTATAAGACCAAGCAAAACAAAGCTAAATCCTACAATTTTTCCAGTAGTTCCCGTTTCTCCTATCATACCAAGTGAGAGAAACAATATAATAAAACCAGCGAATAATGATGCACTAGTAACTTTGCTGAAAATCTTTCCTGATTTAAGGGGGGGTGATGAAAGATCAATATCTGAACCCGTTATTTCTTCATTTGTATCGGACATGACACTTATACTATATTATTATTAAATGAATATATATTGTGTAAATACTATATTTTTTATGTACAGAGTGTATATAGATATATACAATGAACAACCTTAACGTACATATGAACCATCCACTCATTGCACATCCAGATAAAAATGGAAATAATGTGCAGTATGTTTCAATCTCTTCTCAGGATCGTAACTTGAAAAAAAATCCCGACTCGAATGACTTTGTCATTAACTTGCCCCAAGAATACAAAAATGTAGAAAGTGTTAAACTGGCAAGTTCTTATTTTCCCATTGTTGACGATCAGTTTTCTCAAGAACAGAATAATGTAGATCTTTGTTTTCGATTTAAAAAAGCATTCAACCCACTTGACGTTTCAGGTTGTACCTTCGATGATGCAAGATTTTTTGCATACGTATCTGAAAGTATTCTAAATAATAGTTATTTTCGCATACGAATAAGTGATGGTAGATACAGTGCTTCCGAATTGGCAACTGAAATTCAAAACAAAATGAATGAAGAAATAACCAATCGTATTGCACAAAGATTATATGGAACGTCGCGTATTAATTGGTGGGGAGATTACAAGTTTGAGATGGGTTACTTTCCAGGAGCCACTGTGCAAACTGATTTAAGTCCTTACATCACATCAGACAATGATAACGTATATTTTAACTCTGCTATTTATAGTACCATAGAGGACGCAATTGATGCATTCAATGCTGCACATGGAACAGATATCCCAAAGGTACAAATCGGAGCCCAAGTCCAAAACGCCGTTCGACTTACTATGACAGGGGACCAACTAAATACGTATGCAGTCACATCTACTGCACTTGATCCTCCTATGTTGTTAACATGGAAACAAGATCTAAACCGCGTGTTAGATAAATATCTGGAGGGTGATTCACGTATGGATGGATTGTTTATTCAAGGCTCACAGGAAGGATACCTTAGATCCGACGAGGCTCGTAAACATTTTCGAACAACAGACGGATATGATCACTTCAAAATTATTATAGACAGTGTTAGCACTAAGTTTCACATTGGAAACCTTGCAGACGAGTTTGAAATTATTACGGATAAAGATAACTATTATAGTATTGAAGTTGTTAATATTATTAACTCAATACCTAGTCCTGAGGACGCCAACACATATCAGGCCAACCTGGATACTTCTCTCTTTATGCCAAGAAAAAAAGGCGGGTGTGCAGCGATAGACTACTATATAGATGACTTAAAATGGGGTCTTCCTGTATACTTAGGTCTAACTGGACAAGAAGTTCCGGTAGAATATAAATGGGACACTGGAGAGTTCAGAAGTGTTCCTGGGTATAATCTTCCAACTTATTATTACTATGATAAGTCTAGTTCAAACTACCAACCTTTTAAAAGAAAAACAGATGGATATTCAGAAGCATCTATCTTTATTGTTATGCCTACTTTCCAGCTTGATGTAAAAGGTGAACCATACTTTTTTATGGATCTAGACACATTGAACTGTCTAGATGAAATCGCCCCATACAAAGACAACGTTTTCTCAAGTGTAAATAATATCAGCACAGGTAACCCCAACTCAGCATTTGCTAAAATGCCTCTCAGTATTTTAGATGATGTTGCATACGGTGGATCACAACCTATGGAAAAAATATATACGCCTGCACTAAGTAGATTATCAAAGATAACCGTTCGACTTCGTTTCCATAACGGAAGACCTGTCAAGTTCGGTGTTCAACCTTTCTCATTCGTATTGCAAATAAAAACATCAAAGCTTACTATTCAAAAGTAAGAAGAGAGAAAGAGAGAAAACAACTGGGATTTATAAAATAAAAACATATATATAATTGAAATGAACACAAAAAAAGAAATAAGTTCAAATAAACTAGCAATAAAAAGAACAAAACTAGCAAATGAAAGAACCTATTTAGCTTATATGCGAACTGGGTTTGGGATAGCTTCTTTGGCTGGAATATTTAAAAAATGGTGGATATTTATATTTGGAATAGTAATGCTCGTATTAAGTACAGCACAATATTATATCATAAATAATCAATTAAATAATAAAGACAACATAAAAAATCCAATATTAGAACTTTTACCAATACTATATGTAGTATTCGGATTAGGAATATTATATTTACAATGGAAAAATAACAAATGATAACTGGTTTAGATATCAAGAGCATCTAGAATAACTGCAGCATCTAATTCCTGCATATTTCCATCATTTATACCTTTGGGCATTCTAAAAAACTTTGGTTTTTTCATCTTTTTCGTCTGATAAAAGATGTAAAGAGACTCTGCTTTCCCTCGACGAACACTTGTATCATTATCAAGCTGTCGAACAATACCAGGACCCTTGCCGGCCTTATGACTTTCCAATACATCACGTATTTCATCCAATGAAATATTTTCAGGTGGTCTATTTCCAAATCCTTTTAAACTTATCTTTGATGTGCCCCATTCTACATACAAACCAAACTTACCCTTTTTGACCACAGGAATGTTATCCCCCCATTCAGACGTTTCACCCTCTCTTATATCATCTTCCTTTGTATCAGTGGCATTTGTAAATGTCACCTTATTTACACCATCAACCACTTCTGCATTTTTTATGACCGGACCATAACGCCCCATTACAAGATTAGTTTTGTCATCTATTGCAACGTTGTACTTTTCCTTATCACTAGACTTCATATTCAGCAATAGTCGATCGATATCTTTTACAATACAATCACATGGCTCGTTCCAGTTCATGCACCCATTTGAAATATTCTCGAGATCATCCTCCATTTGTTTCGTATAGTCATAGTTAAATAAATCAGAAAAATGATCTTCTAAATACATAAGCACTGCTTCTCCTACTGGTTGAATAACAAGCTTGTTTTTTTCACCTCCTACTACTATGTCACGCTGAGAACTCTCAATATTTCCAGTTGTTGACATATAAAGATCCTCGCAAACATAGGTCTCTCCTGATACATTCGTTTTCGTTACATACCCTCTATCCTGAATCTTATCAACGAGAGAAGAAAACGTAGACGGCCTCCCAATTCCTTTTGCTTCCAATATCTGAACAAGCTTTGCCTCTGTATAATGAAGAGGAGGCTTCATAACCTTTTCTTCAGCACGAATGTCTTCGAATGGTATAGCTTGTCCAGCCGTTAATAAACTTAAATATTCGTAATCACCTGTGACAAATCCTTCTCTGTCACCATCTGTCTCTTCCGTTTGATCATCGTTTAAACCTTTATTTGTGATATCCACGCCATACTTCACCGCTTTCCACCCCATAAATAATGGTGTCACCGCATCATGAATAAAAACCCATCTTTCAGATAAAGGCGAACAAACCGTACACTTCATCTTTGAATACACAGCATTAGACATACACGACTCCATTGTAATACGCCATATAAGTCTATACACCTTTATCTCACGAGGAGTAAACCCAGATGATGCCATGTCTTCGATAGTTTCCACTTTTATATTCGTAGGACGAATACTCTCGTGTGCTGAAGATGTTTCCTCAGTATTATTACTCGTAGTTGAAGAGAGAAGAAATATAACAGAAGAGATATATCGATCGCTATTAAACTTTTTATTTATATGCGTCTTTACAGTATCGATAAAATCATTACTATAATGGCTTGCATCTGTCCGCATATAAGTAATCAATCCATGTTCATATAATCTTTGAGCTGTCGACATTGTATCCTTGGGGCTCATCGATAATTCATTACTACATGCCTGATGAAGTCTACTAGTAGTTAATGGCTTTGGTGGCGCAACACTCGTCTCTCTAGGTTTGTCTCGATCAAATATATGTGGGTTTGAACCACAACTAAACCCATTCTCCGTCATACGTTCAAATAAACTTATCACGCCTTCTCTATTCGTAAACTCGTGCTGCAATACAAACGTAATCTTCTTAGATCCAAACCGTCCAAATACACGAAATGTAGATGTACCGTCTTTGTCTCCTTTTAAATACTCACGTATAGTCAGTTCATTATCATATATAATCTTAAGACATGGTATCTGACACCTACCTGCACTGAGAGATCCACCTTTGCCGGTTGCCTTTCCATAAGTAAACCTTTTCCATAACACTGGTGAAATGCGAAATCCAACAACCATATCAATTATCTGACGACATTTCTGCGCATAAACAATCTTCATATTTAATACAGTAGGGGCGATTATTGCATTCTTTACAGCACTCGGCGTTATTTCATGAAATATAATACGACGAGTTGTTGAAACATCTAATCCAAGCACGTCGCATATATGCCAACCAATTGCTTCCCCCTCTCTATCATCATCCGTTGCTATAACAACATTCTGCTTCCCAGCAACCCTAGATAATGTTATCATCTCTCTCACCGCATCTCTTTTTATTTTCAAAATGCTCGGGGTAAACTTTATATTATAATTATCAAAATCGATATCAGACAACGTTTTTATTTCTCGAAAATGACCATACGATGCTATACACTTATACCCAGCGCCCAAATATTCTTCAATCTTTTTACACTTAGCCGGAGACTCGACAATAACAAGCGTTAAATCAACAGGAGACACCTTTTTTTTGCCAATAACTTTCGGACCCATTCACTTAAATAGTCTTATTACAATAGTGTTAATAAGATTATTTTTTTAGGTCATAATACTACTTACATGTGATACGAGTCCGATACAGGATTTGATGGTAGTGCATATTGATTTATTTTATCATAAATATTGGAAAATATTGACGATATAAATGAAAACATATCAGCTAAATATCCTCCTCCTGGTTTTGCACCCGGAATAAATGACAATCCAGATTTTATACTATGAAACATACTAGTGAGATAATTTCGATCAGTTAGCATAAACAATACTCCCGTTACAGATACTGCAATAAATATAAGTTTTAGTAAAATTGTTGTTGTCCCAGTTAACATGTTGATAATATGAGTTTACTATAATTTATGCTATATAGTATGCCTATATAAGCTTTTCAATCTTTTCTCGCAAATCATCTATGTTAGGTTTACACGTAATGGACAATTTGTTATAATTTATCATATACTCATGCTGTTCATCCTCGCTTAACCAAGTCGGAAACTGTGGAACTTCTCGAACAGGATAAGGCCAATGACTAGTATTTATTCGATTTTCAAAACATCTGCGCCTATTCATTTCCTCTTCTTCAGTATTATTTTCGTGGTCTCGAGGAAGATAACAAACATATTGAACAAGACGCTCTTCACGACAATCTGGGGGACCACATGTATTCTGGTGAAATACTCTCGAATCCCATAAAACAAGCGATCCGGGATCTACTTCCAACTGCATCTGTCTATAATCAAGTCCTTTAAGGTAGTCTGGATCTAGCACACACCAATCATTCGGTGTATCAGTATTCGTTATATTGAAATAATCTTGATGAAGATAATGACTTCCATGATACAAAAGAAGTGTTCGACCTACATTCTCGGTAAAACTGACAAATGATTGGACACAATGTCTACCAACCTTCCTAGACGATTGATCGGTGTGTGTCCAATAGTTGGCTTTCCCACTAAACTCCTCTGGATAATAACAGGAGCCGTCAAACGAAGTTACTAGATCATCCGTTTCCCAAATACCTTTAAATATGTCTACAACCTTAGGGTTTGTTCTCACAAGCCATGCAAACCTTTGATGTGCAACTTCATAAAACTTAAGGATACCATTACCAGCATGTTTTGCATGAAAATCTTTCAAACCAGGAGCAGTATTAAACCAGTTAAAAAACTCTGTTTTGTACTCTTCAACTTCATCTTTGTCGAGAACATTAGGAACTACAACATATCCATACTTATCAAGATGATATTTAATGTCATCCAATGACATTGTCTCTAGTGTACCAGGCGTATCCTTTTCAGTATCACCATTTACCATTTTCAAGTATTCACTTCCATCTTCGCTGTTTTTCCATTTTTCAAAGCAATCTTCACATCGGTCTGGCTCACCCAAATCTCTATAAATATCTACTTCGTCCTTGGATATACCAAGATGTTCAAAACAGTTTATGTCAACTACATTACAATCATCACATTCAAATGCATCAGGATCTTCTTCACTATATTCTAACTCCTCTTCAATTGATTCTTTCTCATCCTCTTCTTCCTCCTTATCTACTGTATAGAATGCTGGTCCTGGGAAATAATGTAGGGTCCATTCCCATCCTTCATTCTCTAATTGTTGTTTAGTACTTTTCCAACAACTTATACAAGAAAACAATTCTTGCTTCCTCCCTCTTTTGAAAACATAATATGTTTCAAAACTCTTATCTCTACAACAAAGATCACAATCTCCCATTTTCTTTGCTATCTCATCAATATATTCAGAATCAAGTAAATCTCCACATTCTTGTTCAATCTCTTCACGACTTCCATAACATTCCAATTCACGGCCAACATAAACCACTGTTAGATCAAGAGAGTCATAATAGTTCTTAGCTTCTTCATAATCTGTAAACTTTTCACTAATTTTTGCGTGATATCCATCTTCATGTGTTCCTCGCATTCCTTTAACAATATAATATGAATATGGGTGTCGTTCTTCATGGTCTGATAACTCATTTAACATATCTTCGGTAAGTTCTATTTAATTAACCACCTCTTTTACATTTATATCATATTATATATTACAACATATATGACTACATTCACGACACATATGTTGAACACACTACTTCTTTACACGACGACGGGTCTTTGACTTTCTACTAGGTTTACGCAGTCGACGCGTTCGCTTCGACTTCCTTTTGGTTTTACGTACTCGGCGTGTGTGCTTGGATTTGAGTTGTCTACGCTTGCGACGTGTACCGCCTTTGCCTTTCTTGGAACTCGTAATGCCGATCTTTTTTCGGGTTTCGCGCTCATGTTGGCGTTCGAGTTTTTTTTGTTTGCGTTCGTACTCGGCCTCTTCATTGCGTTGTCTGCTGCTCTCCGTGTCTTGTTGGTGGCTATGAGCCGCTTCACGCATTATCATTTCTTTTTTTGGGGACAGTTTTTTATAACTTGAACGTGGATTTTGTAATTCGGCCGCCGTTAATTCGTCCATTAATTCGTCCGTTAATTTGTCCGTTAATTTGTCCGTTAATTCGTCCGTTAATTCGTCCGTTAATTCGGCCGTTAATTTGTCATCTTGGCTTCTCAACTTACGATATTTTGTGAATAGATCATCAAGTTCTTTGTTTAGATCAACAAGTTCTGGGTTTAGAGCCGCAAGTTGTCTCTCTATTTCATCTTGAGCTTTTCTAAGTAGACGTGGACTTTGGATATAAGTTTCGATCTTTGTTCCTTTTTCGTATAATACATCATATTGTTCTTCTATACTTGCAATTTTTTCTTTCACTACACCTATTGCAACATTAATTTTGTCAATTCTTCCATTGCTGCTTTTTGACAAGTTATTAAAATACTCTTCACGAATATTTTTTACATAACTTATTATACGGCGAAAATTATCCCATATATGCATGCGTTTATACACTTCTATTTTGTCACCAGGATGTATACGCTTCAGGGTATTATGAGATGAAACAGTTTCGTACAACGTACAACATGTTACATAATGTTCTTTAATACTTGTAAGATGATTATATATTATCCCCTCCGTAATTTGTTGTTTCTGTCCTTTTACACTAATGCGGCGATTAAAAGCATCATCTATACTCTTTTTCTTAGGGCCTCCTATATACCTTCCACCATTATATTTTCGAGTTTTTGCCTCTCTTATACCCTCTGCCGTCATGAGGTTATATTGACTTTTCCTCTGATTACATGTTTTATGTGATCCAGCAAATTCCATGAGCCATAGACATATCACATTCCATGAGTAGTCAAATACAGTCGGATTAAAAGAAGTGACACCACTAGTACCGTACTTCTCCTGAATAAATCTTCTAAATAAATGCTTCACATTTTGATACTCATGTGATGTAATATCATGATTCTGATCTCTGTTTATTGAGATATAAAGTCTGCGCAAATATTCAAACCTATCTGATGACATTTGATTTCCTGTAAATTCTTGTTTACTTTCAGCGTTACGCCGTGATAATGGACTTGGTTTGTAAGTAGTAGGCGTAAAACTTAACCACCATGCTAACATTGATTTATCATTAACAGGGGTTCTTCTATATCCAACACTTGCACGCGAAGTCTCCCCAGGCTTAACAGTGTAATAAGGATAATACCATCTTAAATTATCCATACTCGGAAATATTGTAAATGCAGTGGTACATGGGATCTTGTGTTCCACTTCGGGATAATCCCAATCATCCGTACCACGGTCAGCATTATGATTACCTTGTTCCATTTTTTGTCCACACAAATAACAAACATTATCACGATCTCCATCGTTACTCCTTACCCAATTTACAATACCAGTACCCCATATATATCCCATTTGAGCAGGAGCATTAGGTTTTTCAGCCGTATTGGTTGATGTAGTATTATCTCTTGTAGCCAGGATACTAGTTACTCCTGTGTATTCGGTAAGCACTTTATCTATTTCTACATTCGCATTCGTAGATGTTGACTCATCGATTTTGATATTATCAAACATATCGTGAACACTATTATTAGTTTCTAACGTGTATTCAAATCGACCTGGAGAAAAGTTTTCTCCACCCGATCGGAGTATGTCACCATTTTCATTAACTAAAAACTTATTAGGTTGATTTTCTTTTTTTTCAATATCAATATTGTTATCAGCAACAGCTAGTATCGTTCCAGCAATGACGTTGTCGGTTTCATCAGGCGGGATGCCAAAATTACTGTTTAACGCTAACGATATCATTTCTCCCCCTTCATGAACAAATACATTTGCATTAACTTGATTAATATCTGTTAGATTAACGTCACCTTGAGCATCGTCATCGTAATCGTTGTTATATACTTGTGAGTTAATTGGTAGTATTTCAGTTATTGGATTATCCAATATTACTTCTTTCAATATATCTGTTTGTGTCAGTTCAACCGAGATATTTTCAAGGTCGTTTGGTGTTTCATGTTGTTGGTCCATATTTCTTCTTATATTACCCTCCGATAATAATCCCCTACACCCTCCCCCCTAATCATCGAAATCTCAATCGGGTTCGAAAACACATCACTCGAGTAGATTATGTTACATTACTATATACACGAACTTTTAACTTCATGAAAAATCAACAATGGTATACATCGCTTAATAGATCTTCTTTAACACCACCTAGTTGGGTTTTTGGTGTTGTATGGCCAATTTTATACGTAACCATGTTTATTGCTGCATTGAGAATATGGAATAGTAATAAATGTAAATTATCTACTCGAATAATATGTCTTCCTGTTTCCATATTTTTGATACATCTAATATTCAACTTTTCATGGACGTATATATTTTTTACAACGAAACGCCCTGATCTAGCCCTTATTGATATCGTCATTATGACATCTATTGTTTCATATTTAACGTATACATTCTGGAAGTACGATCAAGTATCAGGTGGATTATTTATTCCTTACCTCCTCTGGTGCTTATTTGCGACATATTTAAATGCGGTCATTGTTTTCAATAACTAACAAAATATAAAGGGGTTTCTCTATGTATACTTAATTAAATGGATACCTTTTTCAAGACAATAAGAGATTTCTTTAATGTAATCATTACGCCAGGTATTTACCCCGATTACATTGAAGACGAAGAGAGAATGGACAGGTTTACAAACACGTTGTCAAGCCTAGAAAGAGGCGTAACGATTAATCGAATTGACAGTGACGAAAGATTACATAAAGCTGGTGGAGAGGATTTACCATCTACACTAACAGAACTATTTTTTGGATGGATCTCAAATAAAATTTACTAATTATAATGTCTTCTTCCTAAGATCTACGGGTTTTTGTTCAAAAAACATGTATATTAATACCAAATAGGCAGAAGCAACCGCCCATAAACCATACCGTTTCACGGATTGGTCTTGAATTGCCATGTATACATAATAAGCACAAAGACATCCAAATGTAAAAAGATACAAGTCTCGCCTAGTTAGCTTGTCTTGCACTGGAATAACCCCCATATCTGGATTACTATTTGATGCATAAAAGTAAATCATGCCTCCCTGAAGAAATAGAAAAAATGTATCTAAATAAGATACGCCTTGTATATTTAACTTCCAAAAACCATAGATCATTAACAATGCATGACCAAACATACCCAACAACATATTACTCAACTCAATAGTTCCCGGATCATCGTATGACAAGAGAAGTTGTGTTGTTGATATTAACATATGACCAATTAAAAAAGCAACTCTTCCATACTCTTTATCCCATAACTCTCCAACGTTACATGTTTCATTATGTGTAAACAACGAGTAAAACTTAAACATACATGTATACCCATAAGTAACTACAAGAGACAAATGGGCCAAAGCATTGTATTTCAATAAATATCTATTAATATTTGGCTTTGAAACATCAGAACTCGTTGAATTGTCCACATTTTTATTCATTCTCCGACTATCTGTATAATGTATGTATCCAAATAATTATACATTATCCTACTTTCTACAGACTATTTAATTTATCATGGGCTAAGTTTAAGTTAACTCGTCTGAACAAACTTCCTCTTTTACGACAAATATCACAAAAGTCTAAATCACGGTTTCCTACTTTTGTACAGTCATAATGTAAATATCTTTGACAATTGGAACATTCCAAATATCGAATACCTACTTCCTTATGACATATACCACATAAATCTTTTTTTTTTTTGTTTGAACTATCTTGAAAATAAGACATACATCCCCCCATATTTTTTAGTTCTATTTCAAGTACAATAATATAACAGATTATATTTATGTGTTTTTTAGTCTATACAATACAATTATACATGCGTTAATTGTATCATTTTATTACGGGAACAAGCGTGTCCCACCGACTACAATAGTTGCAAATAGTTCGGCCTACATTATCCACCACTATACAATCATAGTGAACCGATGATGTACACACATTGCACCGAAGAAAGTTGTCATTCAGCAAATGCTTACACACAACACATTTGGCTATAATTTTCTCTGGACGAACTTTTTTAGATTGTAATGACCCCATTATATGATAGACAATAAATTATTTTATTTCAGTTACTTGTATTTTTGTATCTTTTAGATCAGGCTTGGTCGGTGGAGGTGCTTGTTTGTCTATTACTGTTGCAGACGATACCCTGTTTATAATAGACTTGAACTTTGTGGTCTCTTCTTCATCGGTTGTTGGTCCCATTGCCTCTCCGACAATCGACATGTATTCCCTATGTTTTGCAGTGCCTAATGATTTATGTGCCGGGTTGTGATCCATCCAGTCGTAGATCTTACTTTGATTTTTATTCGTGACATTTTTGATGACCTTCTTTATGTTAGGCATGTCAGCAGCCTCTTTGTTCCACTCATCGTTATTCTTGAGGTAAAGAGAATTGCGTTTTGCATCTGTACAATGTATCGGGCGTTCACTAACATCCAACTGGTTGAGGCCATCAACAATAACCTTGCTTACTGCATCGACATAACCTACCTTCCCCAAATGATCCATGTCTGCAATTGTAAGCTTGATGGACTCCATAAAGTCGGTTATGTTCATCGCATTCTTACATGTATCGTTCAAGAACATATTGAGATTGAAGTTATTCGTTGTATTGTAATTATTGATTACCTTTGGTTGAGATGTTTCTATATTTTCAGCTAATTTTTGAATAAACTTACCTTGTTTTTCAATAACTTCATCTTGTGTTTCCATACGTTTCACCATTGTTTCCAGTACGTCCAGTTGCGTAACAGGTTTGGTTTTTTCTTTGACTTCAAGTTGAGGTTCGGGTTCGGGTTCATGAACATACGTGCATGTCTTCTTATGGCGAGAATAGCTTGACTGGTGTTTAAACCGCTTACCACAACTACAGTTAAAATCTATTTGGCATTTTTTTTTAGCATTTGGCGTAATATTTTTAGCATTTTTAGCATTTAGGTGCTTACGTGTCATTAAATGTCGTGTATAGTCACTTTGTTTGCTACATTTAAAGTCACATGAAACACATTCAAACTTTTCGGCGTTTTTCGGCGTTTTTTCATTTAGCATTTCTCCTTAATATATGCTAATAAAAAAAACGCCTATATTCTTTTATAAAATAATATGAATTTTTTATGCAGTCAGAAAATTCACAAAAAAACTGAAATTAGAGCATTATGCTCACAACTCAAAATTCACGAATTTTTTGAAAGTTTAAACTTCTGTATATTTCAAATTGGACATTTTAAAAATGTCCATTCCGAATTGTACAAAACTTTTAAACTTCAAATTTGTACATTTTATGGATCAATCTATTATATTTTTTTTTGTTGGATCAAAATATCTAAAAGCATATCAATATGTTCAGTGTTTTTCATTGATTGGTCTATTAGTTTAGATAGGTTAGACATACTATTAGACATAGTATCACAATTACAATGACATTTTTTTGTGCCTGGTGTTATTAATTGAAAACTATTATCAGTTTGTGTTTCTTTATCGTTATTCGGTACTTCTTTATTTTCAGAGTTAATAAACGTACAAGTTTTCTTATGTCTATAATATCCACTATCATACGTATACCCTTTTCCACAATCGCACACATATGGTTTATCGTTTGGTATCATTTTGTTATCATTGATTGGTACTTCTTCATTTTCAGAGTTAATAAACAGACATTTTTTTCTATGAATGTATAAACTTTGACGATGTTTATACCTTTTGCCGCAACCACACATATGTGGTTTATCATTTGGTGGTAATTTGTTGGGATTTGTCAACCTTTCATGTTTACTTGTTAATAAGTGTTTATTGTAACCACTAATTTTATTGCAACCAAAGTTACAATGTTCACAAAAATATTTGTTGTCAGCTTTTGGTGTTTTTAATGTAAGCATTTGACTTAATATCTACTTACATAAAAAACTGTTTATGTCAGTTTATTTTTAAATGAAAAATCTAGATTTTCAGATAAATTGAAATAGTCTAGAGTGATAATATATAAGTATAGAAAACTATGACAACAAATAAAGTAATTTCATTATTCACCGGGATTGGTGGTATGGATATGGGTTTTGATGGTGAAGTAATTGTACACGAAGATTCAATTATAAATAAAGAGTTTATAGATACCCGATCCACAATAAAGGACTTTGTTGTATTAAAAAAAAATAACTTTGAGTGTGTATTTCAAAATGATATACTTCAAGGGGCAAAAGAAGTATTTGGATTTAACAATGACAATTCTAACTATAATACAACCAGTATTTATAATTTGATTTCAGAAAACTTCATATTTCCAGAAGCAGACATAGTTATCGGAGGCTTTCCTTGTTTTATAGCAGGGACAAAAGTTTTAACTCATAATGGATATAAAAATATTGAAGAAGTTGTTTTAACAGACACATTAATGACACATACAGGGAGGTTTCAAACTATATTAAACTTACAAAAAAAAATATATACTGGTAATTTGTATTATATTAATGTTAAATATCATTCTGATACAATATGTTGTACGGAAGAACATCCGTTTTATGTTCGTGAAAAAGCACGAAAATGGAATAATGAATTACGAAATTATGAATATGAATTTAAAAATCCAGAATGGAAAAAAGCACATGAATTAGATAATAATCATTATTTTGGTATGAAAATTAATGAAAATACTATCATCCCTGAGTTTACTTTTAATAAAAGTATAAATCAACATAAATCTGATATAGTTAAAATTAAACTTGATAATCCTGATATGTGGTTTATGATGGGTTATTTTATAGGAGATGGCTGGATAGAAGAAACAACCAAAGCAGATGGTCGTTGTATGAATAAAATAAGATTTGCTATTAATACAACAGATGAGAATATTGTACTTCATAGAATAAATAATATATTAAAGTTGACTGATAAAAAATGCCCTTCTGGTAATAAGTGTAATAAATATGGTTGTGCTGATTTTGTATGGTTTAATATATTTAAACAATTTGGTAAATACGCTCATGGAAAACTAATACCCGAATGGGTCCAAGATGCACCAAAAGAGTTTATTCAAGAATTTATTGATGGCTATATGACTGCTGATGGTAGTATAAATAAAAAAAATGACAAATATCGTATAACTACAGTTTCACATAATTTAGCATTGGGTGTTCAACGGTTATTTCTAAAATTGGGATATATATTTGGTATAAGTAAAGATATTCGTCCAAAAACAACTGTAATTGAAGGAAGAACCGTTAATCAAAGAGAGAGTTATACAGTAGGTGGATATTGTAGAAATCTGGTAAAAACTACATCATCATTAATTGAAGATGGCTATGTTTGGTATGCCCCATTTAAAATAGAAAAGCAGTATGTTGAAAATGAACGAGTTTATAATTTTGAAGTGGAAAATGATAACAGTTATATAGTAGAAAATACGATAGTTCATAATTGCAACGACTTCTCACATTCAGGTAAAAGAAAAGGTTTTGAAAGTGATAAAGGACATGATCTAAAAGAAAAAGTAGATACTAACAAAGAAAACAGTAGAGGAACATTGTATAAAAGTTTTGTCGAAGTGGTGAACCGAGTAAAACCAAAGGTTTTCGTCGCAGAAAATGTATATGGTTTGCTTACTATGAAAAACGAACCTATTAAACAAATTATGACAGACTTTTCGGAGTTAGGATATGATGTTAATTATCAAGTTATATATTGTCCTGAGTTTGGAATACCGCAAACTCGTAAGAGAGTTATAATTATGGGAATATCAAAAGAAAGAAATGTCGATATTAACGAAGGTTGGAACATAATTACAAAGAATAAAACTGAATGTAATGTCGGAAAATATTTCGAACATCTTATAGAACCTGATGTTACAGATGATATTTCCCAAATGGTATATTCAAAAGCAAAAAAACTTGAAAAAGGTCAAGGTCAAACAGAAGTAAACCTTGGATCATTTGCACCAACAATGAGAGCTGAGCATCACGGAAATATTGAGTTCCGTAGACATGAGAATAGTAAGATAAATGTAAATGAAAAAACTATGGTTGAGCGACGATTAACAGTTCGAGAGGCAGGATTAATTCAAACATTTCCTCCAGAATATGTGTTTAGTGAAAAAAAAAACATGGTCGCATACAAATATATTGGAAATGCTGTTCCGCCTTTATTGGGTTATTTAATTGCAGATAAAGTCAATGAATTATGTAAAAGCCATTTCACTTAAATATTTGTATTTCCAACTTGTAAATAATTCTTATCTATTTGAAATTGTTGTTCTGATGTATTTCTGATGTAATCTTCAATAATGTTTGTTTTCATTATTTTAATCATATCATCTTGCCAAGATTTTTGACATGTTGTATTTTCTTCAATCCTTTTTAATGCACATTTGGCATAATGCTCTATCCAAACATCTTTGTCTTTACTAACAAAAGGAATAGTGCTATCTACTTCATTCATTTTTTCAAAATTAATGAAAGGTCTTGGGGTTCTATCTTGAAACAAATCATGTTCACTTTCGCCCATAGCAGAATAATATTGCGAACATCTTATTTTGTACGGTTCTGAAGCCATGGATGGTCTTAAGCAATAAATTAGCGGTTGATTAATATCCAATTTTTTTATGGTTGACCCGGGCATTTTTTTACTTTTTGAACTTTTTAGTTCTATTTTGTCTGTTGATTTTCTTCCATCCGAATATGTAAATGTAATATTTATATCAGGTTTTATACAAGCAATCTCTATCTCGCTATACTCGGGATATTTTGTTTTAATTATTTCCCACGCCATTATGCAACAATCACAAGCTAATTCAGAATATTCCGTATCAAGATTAGCTTCGCCATTATTCCATGTAATACTTTCTAATTTATCTTGTCTCTCATTTAATTTTTTTGTTGTTTCAATACCAAGTTCATAAATAATAGAACTGGTAATTTGTGGAGCCATTAGTTCTGTTCCGGACATGTTTGATATATCTATTTACGTATAAGAGAAGGTATTCAACTCAAATCAATTTTATATGTAAATATATAACGAATATGTTTACAATTGTATTGATATAGTAAAAAGTAATACCATATCAATCATATATCAATCATATTTATTGTTTCGATGCCTTGAACTCTTTCCAGGATACCTTGTGTACAGCAGCAGTGTGAACAACTTGAGCAGCGTCTCTTTGTTGATCTAATTTATCAGCCTTTTTCAATGCACTGTCAATATATATTTCTTTGAGAAGTTTTCCGATAAAAAAGGATCCTTCGTGTTGATCCATTTCTCCGGTTTCAATTCTCTGTAAGACATTAAGAAACTGGTTTAACAATGGGAGATCGATTTCGTCGTTTTTGACTTTGTTGTATATGTCGGTGTAGTTTGTGTATAAGAACGAACACATTTCTAGTGCTTCTTCGTGAACCTTGTTGAGGTCACCTTTGTGTTTAAACTTGAGTTGTTGAAGTGTGCGTATCTCCGAAATTAGGTTTTGGCTATGTTTTAGTTTTCGAATGGTATCAGTGTGGTCCTTTGTATTGTTTGCCTCAACCATCTTTTTTAGTTGTAGTCGTTCAGTGTCATCCATTGTCAGCTAGCTGTTTTGTTAATCTTGGATATACCTATATATATGTTTTATGTTTATATTTATGTACGAGTAACTTATTATTAATGTAATATAATCTATAATAAGTATATAGATATGGTTCGTGGCTACAGAAAAAATATGAAAGCGGGTGGTTCCGAATATGGTCCAGGTGCTGAGCCTCCTCAAACCCAAGGATATACAAATGGCTCTACTAATTCTCAAGAAGATGCAGCTAATGCAGGGAGTGAGGATGGCGATAAATTAAATGAGTTGAATAATATTCAAAATGGAGGAAAGCGAAGAAGACGTCATCAACGAGGTGGATCTGCAATAAAAGCAGTAGATATAGATAGCCCAGCAAGAGAAACAGCGGCCGGTCCTTATACTGCTCAGAACCAAGTGACGGCTAATCAGGCGGCGAGTAATCAAGGTATGGCCGATACGCAATATGATAACGTAGGACCTGCTCAAGAAGGTGGAAAACGTAGAAGAAAGCGAAGTCGTCGCCAAACAAAGAGAAAGTCAAAGAAGAATGGTAAGAAAAAGACAGTTAAGAAGTCTCGAAGTAGGCGTTCAAGAAAGCACCGTTAAGTGAATAAAGACTGATTTCAAAATAGTATTGTTTATGAAACAATAATATTTTTGTATTATAAGTATAGTCTATACAAATCGAAATTTATAATGCCAAAAGGAGGTGACTGGTTTAATCTTGCCTATGTGACAGTAGCATATATAGCTCTTGCACTAGGGTTGATGCTATTTATTGAGATAGACAATATACGTGCTAATTGGCCAAAGTATAGATGTAATCCAATGTATATGCCATTATCAAATAATGTTCAAGAAGATTTTACATATTGTGTTCAGAACATGCAATCCAATTATATGGGCGTGTTATTGAAACCAATTAATTGGATTATCAAGAACTTAGGAACAATGTCATCCGATGTATTTGGATCACTCCAGAAGTTCCGAAAGATGATATCATTTATACGAGGGTTCATCGCAAATATCGTGGGTGTAATTATGGGAATATTTGCAAATATAAGTGTGCAAATGCAGAAGCTTACTGTTTCTATTAAAGATAGTGTTGGAAAAATGATAGGTGTGCTAGTGACATTATTATATACTATGGACGGGTCTGTAAAGACAATGCAAAGTGCATGGGCTGGTCCTCCTGGACAGATGGTTAGGGCAATTTGTTTTAGAAAAGATACCCTTGTCAAACTGGAAAATGGTGATATAATTCCAATGAATAAAGTTTCTTTAGGAGATAAGTTAAGTAATGGACAGTCAGTGTATGCAGTATTGAAAGTTGCGAATGCGAATGATGAATGTTTTTATAGGATGAACTCTCAATACGATGATCAAACTGTATACGTTACTGGATCACATTATATATTGAATGAACAAACAAAGCGATATTGTATGGTAAAGGATCACCCTGATGCAGTGTTAACAACTGAGAAAGACGATACATTTTCGTGTTTGATAACGGATGGGCATACGATCCCTGTTGCAGGTATGACGTTTTGGGATTGGGAAGATGACTTGGTGCCAAAATAAATATAAGAATTTAAGGATTTTGGGGTTAATAAATGGACACTTAATAAGAGTGTTTGTTAAGTGTTATGTTTATTTGAATATTATCCATGGTCAATATATGAACAATATTCAAAAAAGTATAGATTATATTAATAAAACATATGATAAGTTATCATATTTTGATTTGTATGGGGGGTCTGTGTTTATGTTTGCATGGTTGATAATTATACTTGTTCTGTTTTTTCAGTTCACCAAGATAAATATGAGGCTTGAACCAGTAAGGCAAAATTGGACAAAACACAGATGTAATCCTCTATATATGCCCTTTGCTGGTTATATTATGAAACCTAAGGATACAGGTTGGGTGAAGTTTGCAGGTAACAATGCAAACTTTTGTATAAACGAGATTTTTACGAATATTGTGAGTAATTTCACTAATCCAATTAAGTTTATTTTGTATCCTATTCTTGGTATGTGGAAGATCATATTGTCGGCGTTACAGTCTATTCGAAAGATGTTCAAATCTATACGTGACAAGCTGACGATGGTTGTGAAAAATATTATGAACCGTGTAGCAAGTTTTGTAATTGTTATGCAGCAAATAATTATTTCAATGCGTGATCTGTTCGCAAAAGCACAAGGTGTTGCAGTAGCAGGTTTATATACAGTGTTAGGTTCCTATTATACATTAAAGTCTGCCCTAGGTGCAATCCTTCAGTTGGTAGTTATATTTTTAATAGCGATGGCTGCAATGATTGTTGGTTTTTGGCTAATGCCCTGGACATGGTGGATAGCGGCTAGTATGACTGTAATGTTTATAGGCATATCAATTCCACTTATAATCATGACAGTATGGTTATCAAAAATTATGAATATTAAAGGTAGCTCTCCGCCGGGGAAGCCAGGGAATTGTTTTGTGGGGGATACACCAATAATGTTAAAGAATGGAGAGACAGTCCATATTTCAAGTATTAAGATAGGTGACATATTGAAGGATGGAGGCTTCGTAACCGGTCGTTTTAAACTTAAAAGGATGCCTTCTGACGATATTGGTCAGATATATTCTACCAAAGTAACCGGTAATCATTATGTTTTTTACGATGGGGATTGGATAAAGTCTAGAGAACACCCAGCCTATAATATATTGATGGATACATCAGATGTAACTTGTCTATATTGTCTCAATGTTAGTACTAAGAAAATTCATATTGAAAACTTGGTGTTTTCAGATTGGGATGATATGATAAAACCAAACGAAGTATATCATTTTATGAAACAAATAAAAGATACAGTATCGCCATCATTAAGTGATACAGATTTATATAATCCCGAGAATATACATAAATATTTTGATGGAGGTTTGGATGAGTTGACGTATCTTGATACGATGGATGGTGCAATCCCAATATCAAAGATAAAATTAGGAACAAAACTTGGTTTAGGAAATATGGTTATTGGAGTTGTAAAGATTTATGCAAAGGATATTGAGCAAATATACTATAATGTTACAAATGGAAGAGACAGAACTCATGTGGTACGTGGAGGTAGAAATATTGTTTATAAAATAAAAAATCATGATGGACATTGTGAAAGACCAGTATCAACTATTTCCAAGTTTTTAGATAAAAAACTGACTGACAATGATAGAAGATCCAAAGTGTTATATCACCTTATTACAGAAAAAGGCGAGTTTAATACCGAAGAGGGTCTTACTATTTTAGATTATAATTCATGTCTAGATCATTTTGAATAAATAATAATCGTTTCCAAATATATAGATACCAATATGTTCGAGTTTAAATTAGATCAAACATTTTTAGAAATGAAGTTTTTGGGCAGAGTGATAAAGTTGACACTACTTAACATTATTATGATGATAATACTTTTCTGGACGGTAGGTGCATTTGTGTTATGTTCGTGTTGCACATATACTCTCACCGACGTCATTGATTTGGCGTATGATAAAGTATTGCGTTTAATGGGTGATAATAGTGAAGTGTCTTTAAGAATACAAAATATTCATGATAAAACTTGTGCCTGCGATTCTCCTTGGTATTCTCCTTGTGTGGTATGGGGAAACAAACAAGTAAAAGAAGATAGTTGCAATAAAGAGGGTGGGTGTGAAGATAATAACGCTGTAACGGGTGCAGATGAAACAGAGACTTCAACAGGAAAAAAATGCGTTGGTTCTAGTGGTGCTAATAAATGTCAAGGAGTATGTGATAAAGCAAATGATGTTCATGTGGTAAGTGTTGACAATCTTACAAGAGATACCACATTTAATACTAAGTAAATAAAATATAAAATACTATACAAATAATGATGTCTGTATAGTATTTATCTTTATGTAATATATAGATATGGGAAAAAATAAAACTAAAACAATGAAATCACGTTCAAAACGTTCAAAGTCTCGTCGTGGAAGAAGTAGATCTAGAAAAAGAGTTGCAGGAAGTACTGGTATAGAAAAAGGATGTGCTGGTGTGGAAAAAGGTATTCGGGTTGATCAAAAACGAGTTGATTTAAGCGATTGGGATCCTTATTATCCAGGAACTGGTATTTATCGTGGTGAAGTAGATTGTGGAAATAAAGAAGTTAGTGGAAAAGGTCGTGCTTCTGGAACTGGAACTTGGGAGTCAGACAATAATCTCAATGTTTCATCCGAAACATTTATGAACCCTAACGCTAAGCAATCTGGAACAGTAGTAACAGGTAAATGGGTAAATAATATGCCATACAATGTTACTGTAAAAACATCCAATGGAACCTTTAACTATAGGAAAGAAACTAATGAAATGGTACAAGATCATATTCGTGATTCTGCGTCAAGTCGTGATTCTGCGTTAAGTCGTGATTCTATGTTAAGTCGTGATTCTGCGTTAAGTCGTGATTCTATGTTAAGTCGTGATTCTATGTTAAGTGATCGTAGTTCTAGATCAAGTTTAGACAGTGAGTACGATTTTACAGATAGGATTGGAAGTAGGGGAAGTAAGGTGGTCAGAGGTTCTTGGCTTGCCAAGAAGACAACGGGCGGACGTCGTCGTAAAAATCGCAAAACACGTCGTCATAAACGTAAAAATTAAATTACATAATAGATAATATATTATATCTATTATGAAATTATTTCTCACATGTGTTAACGATTTGGAAATGTTTGAAAACATTTGTCACAATACGTTATCTGCATTCCTTTATCTGGATCAATATCGATATAATCCTCG
>Ga0209533_1000290_pt1 | contig 48683 bp, 47 predicted proteins | sample COG_04_FD_184748 | JGI IMG/M metagenome (GOLD analysis project Ga0209533, IMG submission 184748) | Pelagic Microbial community sample from North Sea - COGITO 998_met_04 (SPAdes) (version 2) | ecosystem: Environmental > Aquatic > Marine > Neritic zone/Coastal water | place: Helgoland, sampling...
TACACAACGTCCAATATTTCTAATAGAAGAAACTTGCCCAACAACTACATGAAAATTTGCTTCTAAACGACCACCATACATACCAATTGGTTCTTTAATATCTGCTTGAGAATCTACTTTAAATTCTTGTGGTAACACATGAATAATTTCTTCTCCTGGCAACATTACAAGTTTGTGTACTTGGTTTACTAAATTTTCTATATCTGCCTCATCTATTACCTCATCTGCATTATTTCTTGTAATGTAATCTGAATGATGTAAACTTCTAATATGCTGCCCAGCAATACCTACAACAACGTCTTCTATCTTTACACCAGAAACACTTTCTGCTTCGTCTACGGCCTGCTGAATCGATTGTATGGTCTGTGTAATATTACTTACAACACCTCGTTTTACGCCTAAGCTTTTCGCTTTACCAATACCAACAACTTCTATTTTATCGTATTCATTTTTACGACCAATCATGGCAACAATTTTAGTTGTACCAATATCTAAACCAACAGCTATTTTATTGTTTTCCATTTCGACTTATTTTGTACACACAACTTGGTTGTGATATTTTAATTCAATCGTTTTATATTCCTGTATCATTTTATTTTTAAATGTAGTATTATAAAACGCTTTTAACTTCTTAAATTTCAATTCTATTTCTGTTAATTTTCCGAAATTAATTTTATAATCTCCACTTCTTACAGAAAACTCATACGTATCATCGGCAGATTTCACAATCCCAACGATTTCTTTTTGCAAAAAACTATCTTTTAAAACAGTTGCTATTAGAGGTAAAATAACCTGAATATCTTCTGCATTTTCAAACCCTGAAACTAACAACACTCTTGCTGAATAATTAGCAGACAAAGGCATTTTTACACCCTGTTTATCAACATAATAAGAATCTTTACTAGAAAGAATTCTTGCAATTGGTGTACGTTGTTTTATCGTTGCTTTTACTACCCCAGCTATGGTTAAAAAAACCACTGCTTTTTCTATATAAGGGTTTCTAGATACGCTGCGCTCTAAGCTATATAAATCTAGCACAGATTTTGCTTGGTTTTCAACTGTTTTATTATTTTGTATTAACAATTTATCAACCATTGCATGTGTTAAGAAATTGTTGTTTCCAGCTTCAAATTTTACTTCGATTTTTGTTACTTTTTTTACATTATTCCTATTAGAAGTAAAGCTATACAAAAAGCCTAAAAACCCAATTAAACCAACCAATAACAAATACTTTACAACTCTTTTAAGCTTCATATTCTAGTGCTTTTAAAAGTTCACTTGTTACCTCATTTGCCAGTACTCCAATATCTCCTGCACCCAACATTACAACTACTTTTGCAGAAGAATTTTTAATATCTTTTATTAAATTATGTTTTTGTGACAATTTTTTATGCTTATTTTCAATTTTACTCAACAACCAATTAGAATCTACCCCAACAATAGGAGTTTCCCTTGCTGGATAAATATCCAATAACAATACGTCATCAAACTTTGATAACGCAGAAGCAAAATCTTCTATAAAATCTCTTGTTCTTGAAAATAAATGAGGTTGAAAAACTACCAAAACTTCTTTATTTGGATACATCTCTCTTACTGAATTTTCTACTGCATTTATGGCTATTGGATGATGCGCATAGTCATCAATAAGCACAAAATCTGTTGTCTTAATTTTATATGAAAATCTACGTTGAACACCTTTAAAAGTTGATAATTTTCGTTTGATATTCTCTAAAGAAATTCCATACACATCTGCCATGGCTAAAGCAGCCAAAGCATTCATTACATTATGGCGCCCTGGTAAATGAAATTCGATATTTTTAATTTCTGATGTAGGTGTTTTTACATCGAAAATATAGATACCATTTTCTATTTTTAAATTAAAAGCATTATAATCTGCTGCTGCTTCAATTGCATATGTTAGCCCTTTAAGAGGAAGTCCTTTTGCAATAATTAAAGTATCTGAAACTTTATTTGAAAAAGAAACAAACGAATCGTTTAATGCTTCTATATTTTTATAAATATCTAAATGATCTGCATCCATAGAGGTTACACATGCAATATTTGGACTTAACTGCAAAAAAGAACGATCGAACTCATCAGCTTCAACAACACTAATTTCCGTGGACCCTAAAATTAAATTGGAATTATAATTCTCTGCAATTCCACCCAAAAAAGAAGTAGCTTTAACCTCAGCCATAATATGGCCTAAAATAGAAGATGTTGTTGTTTTACCATGCGTTCCTGCGACTGCTAAACAAAATGTAGTTTCAGTAATTTTACCTAAAACTGCTGCTCTCTTTAAAATGGTGAATTTATGATCCAGAAAATAATTAAATTCGGTTTGATTCTTTGGAATTGCTGGTGTATAAACAACCAACGTTTCTTCTTTATTTAAAAATGAAATTGGAATGTTTTTTACGGCATCTTCAAAATGAATTGCTACACCTAATTCCTCAAGTTCTTTTGTAATTGGAGAAGGTGTCTTGTCATAACCTGCTACTTTTTTCCCATTTGAAGCAAAATAACGTGCAATTGCACTCATTCCTATACCCCCAATTCCGAGAAAATAAATGTTATGTATATTTTTTAAATTCACTTTTTTAATAATTTTTCAATAGTATCAACAATATCTTTTGTTGCACTAGGAAGTGCTAATTCTTTTATGTTTTGTGACAAGCTTTCTTGTTTACCTGTGTCTTTTATCAACGATTCAAAAACTACTGGAAACGTCTCCAAATCGGCTTCTTTAATCATTAAAGCAGCATGTTTATCTACAATAGATTTTGCATTTTTTGTTTGATGATCTTCGGCTACGTTTGGCGAAGGAATAAAAACTACCGGTTTGCCCACAAGACACAATTCAGACACCGAACTTGCACCCGCTCTGGATATAATTACATCTGCTGCAGCATATGCAAAATCCATTCTATTTATAAATTCATGCACTTGTATATGTTCTAATGTATTATACTTTTGATACTCCTCAAAGTAGAACTTACCACATTGCCAAATAACCTGAACTTTTTGACTATTAAAAAAATCTATATTACTTTCTACAAGTTGATTTATTTTTCTTGCACCTAAACTTCCTCCTAAAATTAAAATAGTTTTCTTGGTTTTTTCTAGTTTAAAAAAGATTTTTCCATCTTCTTTTTTTGAATGAATAGAAAGCAAGTCTTGGCGAACTGGATTCCCTGTTTTTATAATTTTATCTAAAGGAAAAAAACGTTCTAAATGATCATAAGCAACATAAATATTTTTTGCTTTCTTACTTAATAATTTATTTGTTATTCCTGGGTATGAATTTTGTTCTTGTATTACCGTTGGCACTCCTTTTCTAGCTGCCATTATTAGGGTTGGTCCGCTTGCAAAACCACCAGTTCCAATAGCAATATCTGGTTTAAATTTATTAATAATTTTTAATGCATTATATAAACTGTGTATCAATTTAAAAGGAAATGATATATTATCTATTGTCAATTTTCTTTGAATTCCAGAAATCCATAATCCTTTAATTTCATAACCTGCTTGAGGCACTTTTTCCATCTCCATCTTATCTTTTGCCCCAACAAATAGAAAATTAGCATTCGGGTACCGTACTTTTATCTCATTTGCAATTGCAATTGCTGGATAAATATGTCCGCCAGTTCCACCTCCAGAAATTAATATGTTAATCGATTGTTTCATGAAGTATGTCTAAAGGGTTATCATCTAAAATATCTTCTTCTGTTTCTTCTTTAGATGCACTCACACTTAAAATCATGCCCAATGCAAAACAGGTCATCCAGATAGAAGTACCTCCACTACTAATTAAAGGCAGGGTTTGACCTGTTACAGGAAATAAATTGGTAGCAACTGCCATGTTTATGGTTGCCTGAAAAATAATTGGTATACCAACACCAATGACTAATAATGTGCCAAAAATAGTAACTGTTTTCTTTAAGACAACAAATATTCTAAAGAGTAATAAGAAATATACAAGTACAAGCATAACTCCACCAAAAAGACCATATTCTTCTACAATAATTGCATAAATAAAATCTGATGACGATTGTGGTAAAAAATTCTTTTGAACACTTTTACCTGGCCCAACTCCTAGCGGACCACCCGTTGCAATTGCTATTTTTGCTTTTTCTACTTGATATGCTTCTTTACCTCCTTCATTAGAAAAACTTTCTATTCTATTTTGCCATGTTTGTACTCTGTTTGGCATTGCATCTGGAAAGGCTTTTACAATTAATATAAAAAAAGTAAGTGCTAAAATTCCTGCACCTAAAATAAAACTGATATACTTTAAAGGATAACCACCAATAAAAACAATAACCAAAATCATTGCAAAAATAATAGCTGTTGTAGAAAAGTTTGCAGGTAAAATTAAGATTAAAACTAGACTAACTGGCAACCACAGTTGCAACAAACTTTCTTTAAAAATAATTTCTTTTTCTTTATTTCTAGCTAAATATCTTGCAACAAAGACCATTAAAACCAAACCAGCCAGCGTAGATGTTTGGAAACCAACACCAACAAACGGAATACGAATCCATCTGCTTGCATTTGCGCCTCCAATAGTAGTTCCTTGTGCAAGCGTAAAAACTAGTAAAACAATAACAATTGGAAGCATTAAAACAGAGCCTCCAGAAAAATAACGATACGGTATTTTATGTACACCATAAATAATAGCAAAACCCATAATTAATAAAACCATGTGCTTTACTAAATGACCAAATGTAGAACCAGAACCTACAACATATACCAAGTTTGTACTTGCGCTGTACACAGGCATAAATGAAAATATAGCCAAAATAGCAACAATTGCCCAAATGGTTTTATCTCCTTCTATATGTTTAAAAATGGTTTTCATTACTAGATAAATATCTTTTTATTTTAAATGGTTTACAGACTTCTGACTGCTGTTTTAAATTGGCGACCTCTATCCTCATAATTTTCAAACAAATCGAAACTTGCGCAAGCTGGCGATAATAAAACTGCGTCTCCTTTTTCTGATAACTTACGGGCAACTTTAACCGCCTCTTCAGCACCTGCAGTTTCTACCACGATATCAACTACGTTGCCAAATATATTTTTTATTTTATCATTATCTAGACCTAAACAAACAATTGCTTTTACCTTTTCTCTAACTAAGGGCAACAAGTCATTGTAATCATTTCCCTTATCAACACCACCAACAATCCAAACAGTTTGTTTGTCCATGCATTCTAAGGCATAAAAAGTTGCGTTTACATTAGTAGCTTTAGAATCATTAATATACTCAACACCATATATCTTTGCTACATTTTCTAAACGATGTTCTGCTCCTTCGAAACTTGACAAACTCTCTTTTATAGATTCTTTTCGAACTCTGAGTAGTTGTGCTGCCATTGTTGCAGCCATTGCATTCTTTATGTTATGTTTTCCTTTTACTGTTAAAGTAGATATTGGCATAGTGAGGGTGTCTTTATTTATGTTGATTGTTATTATATTATTTTTTAAAAAAGCGCCGTATTCTAATTCTTTTTGTAATGAGAACGGTACTAATTTTGCTCTTGTATTATTCTTTTTTAACCAATTACTTATGGCCTCATCATCTGCGTCATAAATTAAATAATCAGTTTCTTTCTGATTTTCTGTGACCCTAAATTTAGAGGCTATATACTTTTCAAAATCATATTCATATCTATCTAAATGATCTGGTGTTATATTTGTTAAAATAGCAATATGGCTATTAAAACCTTTTACACCATCTAACTGAAAACTACTCAGTTCTAATACATAATTGTCATACTTTTCGTTCGCAACTTGTTGTGCAAAACTGTTACCAATATTCCCTGCAACGCCCGCATTTAAACCTGCTCCTTTTAAAATATGATGCAATAATAATGTAGTCGTGGTTTTTCCATTTGAACCCGTAATTCCAATAATAGTTGCATCTGTATATTTCGATGCAAATTCAATCTCAGAAATTACTTGTGTACATTTATCTTTTAATTTTATAACTAAAGGAACTGTATCTGAAATCCCAGGACTTTTAATAACTATATCTGCGTTTAAAATTTTACTTTCTGTATGTTGTTTTTCTTCGAATTCAATTGCATTCTTTAAAAGAACTTCTGTGTGCTTTTTAGAAATCTCACCTTTATCAGAGACAAAGACTTCGAATCCTTTTTGTTTACCTAGAATAGCTGCACCAACACCACTTTCTCCTCCGCCAAGTATTGCCAACCTTTTCACGTTATCTTAATTTTAAAGTCACAATTGTTAATACCGCTAAAAGAATTCCAATAACCCAAAAACGGACTACAATTTTACTTTCGTGGTAACTTAATTTTTGATAATGATGATGCAAAGGAGCCATTCTAAAAACTCTCCTTCCTTCACCAAACTTCTTTTTAGTGAACTTAAACCAGAAAACTTGAATAATTACAGACATATTTTCTACTACAAAAATTCCTGCTAAAATTGGTAACAATAATTCTTTTCTAATAGCAATAGCAATTACCGCTATAATCCCACCAATTGTTAAACTTCCTGTATCACCCATAAAAACTTGAGCAGGATAGGTATTGTACCAAAGGAAACCGATTAATGCTCCTGCAAAAGCAAGGATAAAAACAGTCATTTCTCCTGAATTAGGAATGTACATAACATCTAAATAATCTGCAAAAATGATGTTTCCGGAAACCCATGCAAAGACAGCCAGTGTAATAACAATAATGGCAGATGAGCCTGCGGCCAAACCATCAATCCCATCAGTTAAGTTTGCACCGTTAGAAATTCCAGTAACAATAAAAACAACAATAAAGATGAATACAATCCAACCATATTTTTCGTAACCTTCGCCAAGGAAGCTCAAAGCTTTTGTATAATCTAGTTCGTTATCTTTTAAAAATGGTACGGTAGTTTTGGTTGATTTATGAGCAACCCCGAAAACGGTTGTTCTACCGTTATCTTGTATAACTTGTTCTGCAACTGGCAATTGCTCTTTAATAGTTACATCTTCATGAAAATATAACATAGATCCTACAATAATACCTAACCCAACTTGTCCAAGAATTTTAAATTTACCTTGCAGACCCGCTTTATCCTTTTTAAACACCTTAATATAATCATCTAAAAAACCTATAAGACCCATCCAAACGGTAGTAATTACAAGAATAATTACATAAATATTATTTAGTTTTGCTAATAAAAAAACGGGTATTAAAGTTGCTAGAATAATAATAATGCCACCCATTGTTGGCGTACCAGATTTCTGAATCTGACCCTCTAAGCCTAAATCTCTAATAGTTTCGCCGACTTGCAGCTTTTGTAAAAACTGAATAATTCTCTTACCATAGATTGCAGAAATTAGCAATGATAAAATAAAAGCTGCTGCAGCTCTAAATGTGATAAATTGAAACACACTAGCTCCGGGGAAACTAAACTGGCTTTCTAAATATTCGAATAAATAATACAGCATTCTTACTAATTTTTTAATTGGTTAAAACAATTTTTCACTTCTTCTAAATCATCAAAATGAGCACGAACGCCATTTATCTCTTGATAATCTTCGTGTCCTTTTCCTGCAATAAGTATAATATCTCCTGCTTCAGAAAGTTTACAAGCCGTTTTAATTGCTTGTCTTCTATCTAAAACTGTCAATGTTTTTCTATAGTTTTCTGAGGCAACACCAACTTCCATTTCATCTAAAATAGTTTGCGGATTTTCTGTTCTTGGATTGTCTGAAGTAAAAACTGCTTGGCTACTTAATTGCGATGCAATATGTGCCATTTTTGGTCTTTTTGCTTGATCTCTGTCCCCACCGCAACCTACTACTGTAATTACCTTTTCGTTACCTGTTCTAATATCATTAATAGTTTCTAATACATTTTTTAATGCATCTGGCGTATGTGCATAGTCTATAATTGCTGTAATTCCATCTTCTGAAATTATATATTCGAAACGTCCACTAACACTTTCTAATGCGCTAATAATTGTTAATGTTTCTAATTTTTCTAAGCCCAATAACTCTGCAGTTGCAATAATTGCAGTTAGGTTATAGATATTAAAAATACCTATAAGCTTTGTCCAAACTTCGGTTCCATCGACAGAAATTAAGGTGCCAGAAAGTTGTTTTTCTAATATCTTCACCTTAAAATCTGCCAATGTTTTTAAAGCGTATGTTTTCTTTTTTGCCTGAGTATTTTGCAACATAAAGTTGCCGTTTTTATCATCGATATTTGTTAGTGCAAATGCCGATTTTGGCAATCCATCAAAAAATTCTTTTTTTACATTTCTATATGCTGCAAACGTTTGATGATAATCTAAATGGTCATGCGAAAGATTTGTATAAATACCGCCAGTAAAAACCAATCCTTCTGTTCTTTTTTGATGAATACCGTGAGAACTAACCTCCATAAAGCAGAAATCTACACCGGCGTCAATCATTTTATCTAGATACCCATTAATCGTTATAGAATCTGGTGTTGTGTGGGTTGCCTTAAATTCAACATCATCTACCAAAACTTTAACAGTAGACAACAACCCTACTTTATATCCTGCCTTCTTAAATAATTGATATAAGAGTGATGCTATGGTAGTTTTACCATTTGTACCTGTAATACCTATCAAAGGTATTTTAGAAGAAGGGTTATCGTAAAAATTTGAAGCCATAACTGCCAGAGCAGTATTTGCATCTACCACTTGAACGTATGTAATTTCGTCTTTCTGCGTTTCAGGAAAGTCTTCACAAACAATTACAGTAGCACCTAGATCTATTGCCTTGTTTATATATAAATGTCCATCAACAGAAACTCCTTTTTGAGCAATAAAAACATCTTCATTTTCAATTTTTCTAGAATCGAAAACAAGATTTTTTACGGCTACGTTTGTAGTACCAAATACTTTAGTAATTGCAACGGTATATAATATGTCTTTTAAGTTTTTCAGACTATGATAATTTTAGGGTGATTGTATTTCCTTTTACTAATTTCTCTCCTTTTTTTAAAGATTGATATTTTACTTTACCAACTCCAGAAATTTCAACTTTTAATCCAATATTCTCTAATAAAGACAAGGCATCCATACCAGACATCCCTTTAACATTTGGAATTTGTGTGTAGCTTTTACTCAATGCATCATCATAGGTTGCGTATTGTATTTCGATCTCTTCAAAACCTGCTTTATCTTCTACAGATTGATTGTCTACAGGAGTTGTTGTATAAATTTTTTGAGCAATTTCTTTAAAAACAGGTCCGGCAACGGTTGCACCATAATATCCTTTTTCCTTTTTAGGATCATGAATTACCACAATACAAGAATATTTAGGATTCTCCGCAGGAAAAAAACCTGCAAATGAAGCTACATAGTGTTTGTTAGAATATCCTGCAGCTACTGTATTACCATTTTCGTCTTTATGTTTAGGAAGATATTTTTTAGCAGTTCCTGTTTTTCCTGCCATAGAAAAATTTGAAGAATAGATATTATTTGCAGTTCCTCTTACAACTACATTTTCTAGTACTTTTCTAATTTTACTTAAAGTTTCATCAGAAGCAATTTTTGGGTTAACAACCACTGTTTCAAAAATTTTCTCGGTTTTATCTTGTCTTCTTAGCTCTTTGATAAATCTAGGTTTTACCATTATACCGTTATTTGCAACAGCATTATAAAACATTAAGGTTTGCATTGGTGTAACTGAAACTCCGTACCCCCAAGACATCCATTCTAAAGAAATTTTATTCCATCTTTTATCTGTTGGTTTCGGTACTACGGGTCTTCCCTCTCCTTTAATGGAAAAACCAATTGCCTTTGTAAATCCGTATGTTTCTAATTTCTTAATAAACTTTTCTGGCTGATGATCGTAATGCTTTTTAATTAACTTCACAACGCCAACATTAGAGGAAACCTCAAAAACTCTTGCAGCAGAAATCTTACCATAGCCACCTCTGTGAGAATCTTCTACTTTAGAACCGTGAATAAAAATCTTACCTTTTTCTGTGTCTACAACTGTAGAGGTATCAATCATTTTATCATCTAAAACAGCCATTAAGCTTGCCAATTTAAATGTAGAACCAGGTTCATGACTTTCCCATACCGCATAATTTCTCTTTTCGTAATACTTTCCTTTTTTAGTTCTACCTAAATTAGAAATTGCTTTAATTTCTCCGGTTGCAGTTTCCATAACCACCGCACAACCATGATCTGCCTCAAAATACTCTAACTTTCTTAAAAGTGCATGATGCGTAATATCTTGAATATTCACATCTATAGTTGTAATAATATCATGCCCGTCTATTGGTTCTTTTTCGTTAAAGTCGGTAATTGGTTTCCACTGATTTTTAGCAATTTTTTGCTCCCATCTCAATCCATTTTCACCTTGCATATAATCTGCAAACGCTCCTTCTATTCCTGCTTCACCTCTAAAATCATCATAACCAATAGTCCTCTCTGCTATCTTGCCTATTGGGTGCGCTCGTTCCGTTCTGTGCTTTGCAATAAAACCACCCTTATACACCCCTAAATTAAAAATTGGAAATTTTCTCATTTTTAAATAATCTGTGTATCCAATATTTCTAGCAATTAATAAATACCTTCTTTTTTTATTTTTTGCAGTCCGTAATTTTTTCTGATAATAACTAGATGAACTCCCTAACATTTTTGAAAGTTCATTTGACAAACTCACAATGTTCTCTTCAAAAATGGTATTCTTTACCGTAACTAAATCCATGAAAATATTGAATTTAGACATCGAAGTTGCTAGTAGGTTTCCGTCTGCGGCATATACATTGCCTTTATTTGCATAAATAGTGTCTTGTCTAACCGTAAGCTCTGTGGCTAGCTCTCTATAGGCATCTCCTTGAACGTACTGAAGATTAATAACTCTTAAAATAATAGCTAACAAAAACAACGTCATAAAAGCACCTACTATGTAGAATTTCGTTAAAATGCTTTTTTTGTGAGTTGCCAATTTTAATTGTCTTTATAAGTTACTTTTATTTTTTTTGGTGGGGTTTCTGAAGGTCTTAAACCTCTAGATATTGCTTTTTCTCTTATACTAGACTCCATTTTCATTCTCATTAAAATAGTACCAGTATCTATATACTCTGCTCTTAATTCTCGCTTCAACTTATTTAATTCCGCAATTTTTATTACTTTCTGATCTGATTTGTGCGAACTAGAAATCATTACCAATAACAGCCCAACCACAAAAATAATAATGCGCCAATTTTTAAAAGCAGACTCATCTGTGAGGAAGCTTCCTCTTAATAAGCCGTACACACTTTTTTTAATTTTAGACATCTTATTACTTTTTTCTTTTTAGAGTAGCAACTCTAAGTTTTGCACTTCTAGATCTATTATTTACTTTTATTTCGGCTGCTTTTGGCACCATCAACTTTCCTACTTTCTCCATAGGAACTTCTGTATTCCCAAAAACATCTTTTTCTGGTTCACCTACAAACAACCCAGTTCTAATAAATCTTTTTACTAATCTATCTTCTAAAGAATGATAGGAAATAACACTTAAACGGCCTTCTTTATTTAATAAATTTGGCATTTGCAGTAGAAACTCTTTCAAAACCTCTAATTCTTCATTTACCTCAATTCTAATGGCTTGAAATATCTGTGCTAATATTTTATGCTCTACCGCATTCGGTAAATATTTTTGTAGAGCCTCTTTTAACTGAAAACTTGTTTCAATTTTTTCTTCTTGTCTTTTTTCTACAATTGTTTTGGCTATGTTTCTTGAGTTCCTTAACTCGCCATATAAAAACAAGATCTCTGCTAATTTATCTTCAGAGTAACTACCAATAACTTCCTTTGCAGAAATTTTAGATTTCTGATTCATTCTCATATCTAAGTCACCGTCAAAACGAGTAGAAAAACCTCTTTCCCCTTCGTCAAATTGATGAGAAGAAACCCCTAAATCGGCTAAAACTCCGTCTACTTTTTTCACACCGTTAAACCTCAGGAATCTTGAGATATATCTAAAATTCTCTGGAATCAGCGTAAAACGAGTATCATCAATTACATTCTCTAATGCATCTGGATCTTGATCAAAACCAAATAATCTTCCGTTTTCACCAAGTCTACTCAAAATCTCTCTTGAATGACCACCACCACCAAACGTAACATCTACATAGACACCATCTTCTTTAATAGCTAAAGCATCTATACTTTCTTTTAATAAAACTGGACTATGATAATTCATCTGATTCTGTATTTCCCATTACCTCTTCTGCTAAATCAGCAAAATCTAAAGCAGCATCATCAATTGCCTTTTCATAGTTCTCTTTATCCCAAATTTCTATGATATTCAAGGCAGAAGACAAAACAACTTGTTTTTTTATTCCAGCGAACTCAGATAAATCTTTAGGAATTAAAACCCTACCCGCAGCATCAAATTCAACGATTTTTACACCTGCTGTAAATCTTCTAATAAAATCATTGTTCTTTTTAATAAACTTATTCAGCTTATTCACTTTCACCATCATTAAATTCCACTCTTCCATAGAATACAATTCTAAGCAAGGTTGAAAAACTGCTCTTTTTATTACAAATCCCTCATTTATAATTGGTTGCAACTGCTTTTTAAGCGCAGACGAAAACATTACCCTGCCTTTAGCATCTGCCTTACATTCATATGTCCCAATTAAATTTATCACGAATAAAAAAAGTTTTTATATATATCAAAAATATATAAATTTTACCACTTCTTACCACTTTTTACCACATTGTTAACAACTTCTTTCTTTTTTGCACCAATTAGAGATAAGACCCATCTTAAAATTTGATTTAGAGTGATTTAATAAAACGAGAATTATGTTATAAAAAAGAATTACATTTGCCATTACGTAAATCGAATTGAACGATGATAGACCAGTTGAAAACCGAAGGGAAATTTACATATGCAGAGGCAGGTGAAGGACCTGTTATTATTATCTTACATGGCTTAATGGGTGCCTTAAGTAATTTTAACGACACCTTTGAACATTTCTCTAAAAATGGCTACAAAGTATTAATCCCAGAACTACCCCTTTACTCCCTTCCTCTTTTACAAACCAACGTTAAAAATTTAGCTGAATTTCTAAAAGAATTTATGGAGCTAAAAAAAGTAAATAGTGCCATCTTACTTGGTAATTCTCTAGGTGGTCATATTGCTTTGTATTTCACAAAACATAATCAAGAACAAGTCAAAGCGCTAGTCTTAACCGGAAGTTCTGGTTTATATGAAAAAGCTATGGGAGATAGTTTCCCAAAAAGAGGAAACTATGAATATATCAAAGAAAAAACACAAGGCGTCTTTTATGATCCGGCTATCGGAACGAAAGAAATGGTAGATGATGTTTTTAAAATAGTAAATGATAGAAGTTCTGTAATAAGAACTTTAGCAATTGCAAAAAGCGCTATTAGACACAACATGTCAGCTGACTTGCCTGCAATGAAACAGCCAACCTGCTTAATCTGGGGAAAACAAGATGTTGTAACACCTCCAGAAGTTGCTGTAGATTTTAATAAAATTTTACCTGATTCTGATTTATTTTGGATTGACAAATGTGGGCACGCTGCAATGATGGAGAGACCTCTAGAATTTAATACAATTCTTCACAAATGGCTGATTTCTAGAAATATATAATCTAATGAAAATTAAGTCAGCAGAGTTTATAATGAGTAACAGTAATGTTACCAAAGCGCCGCCAGAAAGAATGCCAGAATACGCCTTTATAGGACGTTCTAATGTTGGTAAATCTTCATTAATTAATATGTTAATGGAGCGGAAAGATTTAGCTAAAATTTCTGGAAAACCAGGAAAAACACAGCTTATAAATCACTTTAAAGTAAATGAAGAGTGGTTTTTAGTAGATCTACCTGGCTATGGTTATGCTTCAGTTTCTAAAAAGAAAAGAGTAATTTTTCAATATTTTATAGAAAATTATTTTAAAGAAAGAGAGCAATTAGTATGCACTTTTGTATTGATAGATTCAAGACATGATCCTCAAAAAATAGATTTAGATTTCATGCAGTTTTTGGGTGAAAACCAAATTCCGTTTTGTATTGTTTTCACAAAAGCAGACAAACTTGGAAGCTCTAAACTAAATAAACAGATTACTTCTTACAAGAAGAAATTATTACAATTTTGGCAAACATTACCAACATCATTTTTAACCTCTTCTTCTACAGGCTTAGGTAGAAAAGAATTTTTAGATTTTATTGATGGTGTAAACCAAGATGTTGCTAAAGATTTTAAATAACCTTTAGACTTATCTAAAGTAGTATTAAAATGTGCTATGAACTCCACAAAAGAGAATTTACAGGTTTTATTTGAAGACAATCACATCATTATTGTCAATAAAAGAGCTGGTGACATTACCCAAGGCGATAAAACAGGCGATAAACCGTTAAGTGATGTTGTTAAGGAGTACGTAAAAGACAAATATAACAAACCGGGTCTAGTTTTTATTGGCACCGTGCATCGATTAGACAGACCTACTTCTGGAATCGTAATTTTTGCAAGAACCTCTAAAGCTTTAGAGCGTTTGAATAAAATGTTACGCGAAAAAACAATTAAGAAAACCTATTGGGCACTTGTGAAAAATGCACCAAAAGTAACTACTGACACCCTCACTAATTTTTTAAAAAAAGATACAAAAAAGAACAAATCTTTTGTCTACAAAAAAGAAATTGAAGGAAGTAAAAAAGCTATCCTGCACTACAATATTATTAAAAAATTAGAAAATTATTTTTTAATTGAAATTGATTTAGAAACAGGCAGACACCATCAAATTAGAACACAATTAGCTCATATTGGCAGCGCTATAAAAGGAGATTTAAAGTACGGTTTTCCACGTTCTAACAAAGATGGAAGCATTAGTTTACATGCCCGAAAAATAAAGTTTATACACCCAGTTTCTAAAGAAGAAATAGCAATTACTGCACCCACACCAAAAGATGTTATTTGGAATGCATGTAATTAAAACTACAAAACTTAACTTAAAGCACTTCCAACGATGTAAATTGAAAAGAAGTTCCATCGAATAAACCTTTGTCTGACAATTTTAAAGAAGGAATTACCAATAGGGCCATAAAAGATAAACTCATATAAGGCGCTCTCAGTTTGCTACCCATTTTCTTTGCTATTTGATCTAATTCTGCATATGATTTGCCAATTTCTTCCAAAGACAAATCAGACATAATACCTGCAACCGGCAAAGAGACTATTTTTTCTTCAATATTATTTATAGCACAAACGCCTCCTCTATTTTCTATGATTAAATTTACAGCTTTACAAATTGCTTCATCTGAAACCCCAATGGCAATAATATTATGAGAATCATGCCCCACAGAACTTGCAATGGCACCTTCTTTAATTCCGAAGTTTTTAATAAACGCAATTGCGGGTACTTCATTTTTATATCTATTTACAACCGTCATTTTTAGAACATCAGTTGCCGTATTTGAAACTAAATTCCCATCTACAATTAAAGTATCTGCTTCAATATTATTGGTTACCAATTCTCCATCTAAAGCCTCAATGACTCTAATTTTATTTGCTGAAGATTCAAATCTAAAATCTGCTACTTTCTTTGTATCCGTATTAAAATTATTCAAGATTTCAAAAGGAACAGATTTCACAAAACTTTCTCCGTTTTTAGCCACCAGCTCTCCGTTAATGTAGGTTTCTAAAACATTGAATTCTTTTAAATTATCAACCAAAATAAAATCTGCAGCATCTCCTTTTTGCAACAAACCAACCTCTAAATTATAATGTTTTACAGGATTTACACAAGCTGCTTGCAACACTTTAAAAATATCAATTCCTTTTGCTACTGCTCTTTCACATAACTGGTTTATATGCCCTAATAGCAAATCATCTGGATGCTTATCATCTGAACAAAACATCATATTTTCGAAATGTTCTGGTAATAAAGCTATTAAGGCTTCAAAATTCTTGGCTGCACTTCCTTCTCTAATAAGTACCTTCATTCCTTTTTGCAACTTCTCTAGTGCTTCTTCAAAAGTAAAACACTCATGATCTGTAGAAATTCCTGCAGCAATGTATTTAGTAACATCATCGCCTCTTAAACCAGGGGCGTGACCATCAATTGGTTTGTTGTTGTTTTTTGCGTGTTCAATCTTTTTAAGCACCTCTTCATCATCAAACAATACCCCCGGATAATTCATCATTTCTGCAAGGTATTTGATATCAGGATTTTCCATCATCAACTTAATATCAGCAGCATCTATAATTGCTCCAGCACTTTCAAAAGAAGTGGCAGGTACACAACTTGGCGCTCCAAAATTAAATTTTAACGGAACTTTCTTTCCGTTTTCAATCATAAAATCAACTCCTTTTACTCCTAAAACGTTGGCAATTTCATGCGGATCAGAAACCGTAGCTACCGTTCCGTGTACAACAGCAATTTTTGCAAATTCTGAAGGTACTACCATAGAACTTTCTATGTGAATATGCGCATCTACAAAGCCAGGTAAAATATAATTTTCTACCTCGTGATTTACTTCTCTAATAGCCGAAATATATCCGTTTTCTATGACCACTTCACCTTTAAAAATTCTTTTATTAAGAATATCTATAATATTTCCTTTCACATTCATAATCTTGCTATATTTAGAACAAATTTACAAAGAATAAAAAGGGTTTTTATTCAAGTTTTATCCTATTTTTAAATTATGAATTACGCGCAACAGAAAATCTCATTACTAGCGGCCGAAAAAATTCTTTTTGACTTGTATCAAATCAAAGGAACTGCATCTCCTTTGCCTGGTTATGTTGATTTTAATTTTAGAATTAAAATAGAGAATGAAGAAGGGTATATTTTAAAAATTTCTAGAGTTGAAGAAAACAAAAAGTATCTAGAATACCAGCAGCACTTATTGCAATTTATTGAGAATAGCGATGAAGAAATCATTGCTCCAAAAGCCGTTACAGATAAAAATAATCATTTAATTTCTGAAATTACAGATCGTTACAAAAAAACGCGTTGTGTACGTTTACTCACCTGGGTTTCGGGTAAAGTCTGGAGTGCTGTAAACCCACAATTAGAAGATTTACGCTTCAGTATTGGTTCACAATGTGGAGCCTTAACAAAAGTATTACAAGGTTTTAAGCATCCGGAAGCGCATTATAATTTTGAATGGGATATTGCACAATCTCTTTGGACAAAAAAGCAGTTACATTTATTTGAAGCTCCCGAAAAAGAAATACTAATGCTGTTTCAAGATAAGTTTGAAGCCTATCAACCCACCTATACTCGTTTAAGAAAAAGCATCGTACATAATGATCCTAATGACAATAATATTATTGTTACCAATAGCATAGAGCAGCCAAAAGCAAAAGCAGCCATAGACTATGGAGATGCCATGCACACACAAACCATTAATGATCTAGCCATTCTTTGTGCCTATGGGAATATGGGCCATCAAGAACCATTAGAGGCGGCTCTTGCATTTATAAAAGGCTATCATAATTCTTTTCCTTTATTAGAAAAAGAGCTAGCTCATTTATTTAATGCCATTGCCATGCGGCTTGTAATTATTGTTACTAGAGCTGCTATGAGTAAAATTGAAGAACCAGATAATGAATATCTTTGGATTAGCGAAAAAACTGCCTGGGAAGTATTGTATAAATGGTCTAAAATCTCAGAAGATTTTGCACACTATTCTTTTAGAAATGCCTGTGGTTTTTCTGCACATCCAAATGAAGAACAATTTAAAAAATGGGCAGCAACCACAGAATATTCTCTAGCAGAGTTATTTCCATCTATTCATAGAAAAGACATTCAACTATTAGATTTAAGTGTCTCTAGTTCTTGGATTGGCCATCAAACCGATTTTAACAATATTGACTTTTTTCAATTTAAAATAGACCAACTTCAGCAAGAACATCCAACAAAAATTATCTCTGGCGGGTATCTAGAGCCAAGACCTTTGTACACAGCTAATGCCTATGATAAAATAGGAAATTATGGCCCAGAAAGTAGAACTATTCATTTAGGAATCGATTTTTGGCTTCCTACAAACACGCCTGTTCATGCATTGTTTGATAGTGAAATAGCCTTAGCAGTAAATGACCATGGAGATAAAGAATATGGTGGCTTGGTTGTTTTAAAACATAAAGAAGAAGATCTCGAGTTCTACACATTATATGGTCATTTATATCCAGCAAGTGTATTGCATTACCAAAAAGGAGACACAATTTTAAAAGGGCAAAAAATTGGTGTGTTAGGAGATAAAACCGTCAATGGTAATTGGGCCCCTCATCTGCATTTTCAGGTAATGCTTTCTTTATTAGACTATACAACTGATTTTCCTGGAGTTGCCTATGCAAATCAAATAGCTGTTTGGAAAAGTCTTTGTGGAGACCCTAATGCATTGTTTCATATTAAAAACCTCCAAACAAAAAAGAATACTTCAAACGAAGAATTAATTGGGTACAGAAAACAGCATTTAGGAAAAGGCTTGAGTTTGCAATACAAAGAACCTCTTAAAATAGTTCGAGGAGAAGGTGTGTATCTTTTAGATGAATTGGGAAGAAAATATTTAGATACCATAAACAATGTTGCTCATGTTGGCCATGAGCATCCTACAGTTGTAAAAGCAGGGCAAGAGCAAACAGCTATACTCAATACAAACTCTAGGTATCTTCACGAAAACATAAACCTACTAGCCAAAGAAATTTTAGCAACCTTACCACCCGAATTAAGTGTTGTCCATTTTGTAAATTCTGGCAGTGAAGCCAATGAATTATCTATTAGAATGGCAAAAACTGTAACAGGTAAAGAAGATGTTATTGCCTCACAGGTTGGTTATCATGGAAACACAAATATTTGTATAGATATTTCTTCTTATAAATTTGATGGAAAAGGCGGTACAGGAACACCAGAACACACACATATCTTTCCATTACCAGATGCTTTTAGAGGAAAATACAGGGGCAAAAATACTGGAGAAAAATACGCAGAAGAAGTACAAAAATGCATTGATAGGATTCATCAAAAAGGACGTGGTGTAAGTGCGCTAATTGTAGAACCTATTATTTCTTGTGGCGGACAAATAGAGTTGCCAAAAGGCTTTTTATCTAAAGCCTATGCAGCGGTTAGAAAAGCAGGTGGATTGTGTATTTCTGATGAAGTACAAGTAGGTTGTGGAAGACTTGGAACATCTTTTTGGGGCTTTCAATTACACAACGTACTTCCAGATATTATTACCATTGGGAAACCTATAGGAAACGGACATCCTCTGGCAGCTGTGGTTTGCACAGAAGCAGTAGCCAATAGTTTTGCTAATGGCATGGAGTTTTTTAACACCTTTGGAGGAAACCCTGTTTCTTGTGCTATAGGAACTGCTGTATTGCAAACAGTAAAAAAAGAAAAATTACAAGAGAACGCTTTAGAAGTTGGTGCTTTTTTAAAAGAACAACTTCTCAATCTAGCAAAAGATTTTCCTATTATTGGTAATATAAGAGGTCAAGGATTTTTCTTAGGTATTGAATTGGTAGATGCTCAAAAAAAACCATTACCAATACAAACAGATTACCTTATAAACAGAATGAAAGACCATGGTATTTTAATGAGTTCTGACGGTCTAGATCATAATGTCTTAAAAATAAAACCACCGCTTACGTTTACAAAAGAAAATGCCAAAGAAGTTATTTTCTACTTACATAAAATATTTGGTGAAGATTTTATGAAAATAATTTGACATCATAAGCTAGGCGATACTTGTACTATTAAAAACTAATCATTTTCTTAGGTGTTAAATAAGCAGTTAGGGTTTATTTAGGATAAATTACTTGATGCAAAGGAATATCAAACTCATTTTTATCTTCTATTGCTTTTATCGGGGGAAAAAAATTTAACCCTATAAATTTTGCGTCTTTTCTGCAATTTGATAAAAATCGATCATAAAAACCTTTTCCATAACCCACTCTAAATTTTTTATCATCAGAGATTAACATTGGAATAAAAATTAAATCTAATTTATTTTCTTCGACTAATTCTGCAGCTACAGGCTCTAAAACCCCAAATTTATTCAACGATATAACGGTATTTTCTTCTAAAAAAAAATGTGACAATGTATTGTCTTTAAAATTGCATTTACTTACTACAATCCGTTTATTTTTATTTCTAAACCAGGTAATTAACGGTGCGGTATCTATCTCTTTAAATTTAGGCATGGATAAAAATAAATGCACATTTTTAACAGTAGAAAGATCTAGGTTATAAATCTGTTGGTATATATTTTCTTGCAAACTCTTAATTTGGATTTCAGTTAGATCCTTTCTTTTTTGCTTGTAAAGCGCTCTAAGTTCTTGCTTTTTCATTTTACAAATCCTTTAATATAACTTGTGTTTTTTTTGTCAATCCTTTTACCACCATATCATAAGAATGATTTATTAGCGCTACAGCCAAATTTTGTGAAATATCTTTAGAATTAAGAGTTACTGTATTCCAATGCTTTTTATTTGAATGCCAACCAGGCTGCACACCCTCATAAAATTCTCGTAATTCTTCTGCTTTCTCAGGATCACATTTTAAATTTACACATTGTGCACCTTGCTCCCACTTATCTATTCTTAGAAGTACAAAAATTTTATTCATCACTTTAAAAACCAAAGTTACGTTATCAAAAGGAAAGTGCTCTGTTACTCCTTTTTTTGACAAACAAAAATCTCTTAATTGCGCTATATGCATTTTTAATTTTTATAAAGATTCATTTAAAAAAGATTTTAAAAACTCTAAACTTTCTTTTGGGCTTTCCTCCATAGGAACATGACCTGAATTTTCTAAAATAACCAGTTTAGAATTCGGCAGCATGTTATCCATTCTTTTTCCATTTCCTAAAGGAATCCAAGTATCTTTTGCTCCCCAAATTAATAATGTAGTAGTTTTTACACTTTTTAACTTTACTAAATTTACTTTTTCAGCTAAATTGAAATCCGTTTTTGCTCTGTCTATAAAAGCCTTTCTATTTCCTGTTCTCAAAGACATTTTATGATACCGTGTAACAAGAGCATCTGTAACTTTTAATTTATTAGCATATACTTGCTCTATATTTTTTCTAATAAAAAACTTGGGTGTAATATATAAAAACAACGAATTTAAGATTGGTGTTTTTGCCATTTTAAAAATTGATGGTTGTGGAATAAAAGTTGGTAAACCACTGGCATCTATTAAAATAAGTTTGAGTACTTTCTCTGGATATTCTGCAGCATAATTCCAAGCAATATTTCCTCCTAAAGAATTTCCTGCAAGATAAAATTTATCAACCTTTATTTTTTCTAAAAATTGAGACAAAAACTTTGTATAACTCTCTATGGAGTAATCTGCATTCTTGTTTGGACCTGTTAATCCAAAGGCAGGCAGATCTAATCTAATAACTCGATAGTTTTTAGAGAGCTGTTTTGTCCAAGCATCATACGTATGTAAAGAAGCTCCTGTACCATGTATTAAAACAATTGGAAAACCATTTCCTTCATCTCTATAATGCACCTGCATTCCATTAATTTCTATAAACTCTGATTGTTCATTTGCATATTCCTTTTTTAATTCTTCTAAAGAAATATCGGCATAAGAGACCTTATAAATCAGCACCAATAGTAGGATACTAACCCCAAATAAAAATCTTTTTTTATGGAAGATTTTTTGCATAAATTTATTTTATAATTTTATATAAAATAGGCTTACTAGGTGTTGCGTCATTTTCAAAAGGGGCAATCATTAAATTTAATAAATACTCACCATCTTCTACCGAATTTGGTACATAGATGAATTCTGTAATCGTTGCATCTAATCGAACTTCGCCAGTCGTATTCCAAAAAGCATTGTGTGCCAATAACTTTCCGTCATCTTTTTCTTTATCTACAGAAGGCAAATCAATCAATAGGTGTTTTATTCCTTTTTCACGCAAATAAACGGCTGCTTCTTCCAGCAAGTATGGCGGATTAGTATTCGAGTATTGCATCGTCTTTTTATCCTTTAAATTAGGCAGTGTTCTGATTATAATAGCATCTCTTTTTTTGTTTCTTAACGCTGTCTTCAATTGTTTTTCAGAAATTACAAAATCTTCTCCTCTACTTTCTGGTGCAACTGTAACCACCTCGGAAACAAAGAAATAATGTTTTAAATTCTGATTTACAGAATGTACCTCTTCTGCAATATGACCCACACATTCTGTGTGTGTTATGTGTGCATGCGGATTAAAATGAATGTTATTAAAGTTAATAACAGCACCTTCAGAAACCTTCACTAATTCACCATCAATATTCTCTGGAAATATCTTTGGCTCACCTAAATACCAAGCATTTACATTTTTTCTTGATGCATCTATAGCAATAGAAATATCTAAAGGTTTAGAAACATCTATTGTGATTTTTCTAGAATTGTATTCTATAATTGCCTTCATGTAGGTTAAAATTATTTTAATATTTTACTGAAATAGATTCAAATATAAGTTATTAAATAAAAAAGTATTCAAAGATTTATAAAAATTAGAAAAGGAATTTGAATTAGTTTAACATAAAAAGATCAGAAGCAATTCCGTCTACCAAAAACCTCCCTTTTTCTCTAGTTTTTAAAACTCCATTTTTATTAGATAACAGACCTTCTTCAATATGTTTTTTAGATTGATTCCTTATATATTCCGAATATTTTACTCCAAAATTATTTTCAATTTCATTCAATGAAACACCCCACATAGTTCTTAAACCAGTCATAATATATTCATTGTATCGATCTGCTGTAGACAAGGTCTCTCTTTCTATAGGAACTATGTTCTCTTGTATCGATTTTATATACTTCGTATTGTTTTTAACATTCCAACTGCGTTGTTTTCCATCGAAGGAGTGCGCAGATGGGCCAATTCCTAGGTAAGGTTTCCCAAACCAATAGGCCGTATTATTTTTACTGAAAAAACCCTCTTTTCCGAAGCTAGATAATTCATAATGTATATACCCCGCTTTAACCAACTCTTTTGTTAGCATTTGAAACTGCTCTTGAACTTTATAATCAGAAACACTTTTAATTTTCCCTTTTGCTATTAAAGCTTCTAAAGCTGTTTTTGGCTCTACTACTAAAGCATAACTACTAATATGCGGAATACCAAAACTTAATGCTGTCTGAATATTAACCAACCATTCTTCGTTTGTGCAATAAGGAATTCCGTATATTAAGTCTAAAGAAATATTCTCAAAATAACGTGCTGCAAAAGACAAAGATTTCTTTGCTTCTTCTGAATTATGTGCACGATTCATTAGTTTTAAATCTTTCTCAAAAAAAGATTGAACACCAATACTTAAGCGGTTAATTAAACTTTTAGAAAGCTCAATTATCTTCTCTTCAGACAAATCATCAGGATTTGCCTCTAGCGTTATTTCCGGGTTTTCTATAACCTCAAAATTTGCATATACTGCAGCTATTAATACCTGAATTTCTTCAGTATTTAAAACGGAAGGTGTTCCTCCTCCAAAATAAATAGTTTCTATAACTTTATCTTCTAACTCGTCTTTTCTCAGTTCAATTTCTCTTACTAAAGACACAATCATATCTTCTTTTTTCTTTAACGAGGTAGAGAAATGAAAATCGCAATAAAAACATGCTTGCTTGCAAAATGGTATGTGAATGTATATTCCGGACAAATTAGTTATTGGTTATCGGTTATTAATTTGTGTCTTTTTCTAAGCTATTTAATTTTCGAAGGATTGTCTTTCACAAAACTAGCCCAGCCTGTGTAGTTTTTTCCTCCAACAACTTTTCCTGAGTTATAGAAATGACAAACAGCTGCAGCTAAACCATCTGTTGCATCTAGGTTTTTTGGAAGTGTTTTTAGATTTAAGAGCGATTTTAACATCAAAGCAACCTGCTCTTTACTAGCATTACCATTTCCTGTAACTGCCATTTTAATTTTCTTTGGTAAATATTCTGTAATTGGTATTTCACGTGACAAACCTGCTGCCATTGCAACTCCTTGAGCTCTGCCTAACTTTAACATAGATTGCACATTTTTGCCAAAAAACGGAGCTTCAATTGCAATTTCATCAGGATTATAAGTATCTATTAGTTCTATTGTTCTCTCAAAAATGAGTTTTAGCTTTAGATAGTGATCGTCATATTTTTTCAACATCAATTCATTCATCTGAATAAATTCCATCTTCTTTCCAACAACCTTTATCAGTCCGAAACCCATAATTGTAGTACCAGGATCAATTCCTAAAATAATTTTTTCTGTTTTTACAATAGCCATCTTTATTCTTTTAATTTTTAAAATAAACTGTCTAAAATAACTTCCATTTTATACCACAAAATAACAGCAACCACTAGTAATAAAATTAAAAAAAGCCCTTTTGTTGGTTTTGATTCTTTTTTTCTGCCAAACTTTCTTCTAAACTGCATTCTTATTTATTTTTAATTGATGGTTCAAAATAGGCTTATTTATTTAAGTAAACTTAGCTCAATTATACTGCCAAATATGCAAAAACTATGTACTACTTCTTAATAGCCCTTAGCATTTCTCTTTTTCCTGGAGGGCCAGGCAAACGTTCTACAGTAAAACCAACTGCTTGCATTGCTCTTCTTACACTACCTTTTGCAGAATAGGTTACTAAAATTCCGTTTTCTTTTAAAGCATTAAACATTTTTCTAAAGATCTCTTCAGACCACAATTCGGGTTGCACCCGTGCACCAAATGCATCAAAATATATTAGATTAAATGCATCTTCATCTTCAATATTTTCAAACAGTTGTTTTCTTTTCAATAAAAAAAATGTTTCTGAAATTTGGTGTTTTTCTTCCCAAGAAACAGCATGCATTTTTTCAAAAATAGCACTATCTTTCTCTGCTTTTAATACTGAAATAAAATTCATCTTCTCAACCTCTTCAGCAGTAACCGGATACGCTTCTACGCCCACATAATCAATAACTTTTTTACCTTCTAAATAGGTAATAAAACAATTTAAACCAGTACCAAAACCAATTTCTAATATTGCAACCTTTTCAGAAGAAACTAATTTTAATCCACTGTTTATAAATACGTGGTATGTTTCATTAATCGAACCATTTTTAGAATGATATTGTTCGTCTAACTCTGGTAAATGTATGGTTGTAGAACCATCTGAAGTTACTAAAATTTCTCTTTTCAAACTGCTTGTATTTTTTATGATTTTTATATTGTCTTAAATCGAAATCTATGGTTATTTAACTTTTAATAATACTCCATTTGCTTCAAATGAAAACTCCTTTTTCGAAGTTGTAATTGCTGCAATTTCTTCTTTACTTTTTCCTGCATCTTTTGCATAATGCCTTAATTCTGCTACTGATGTAGTCTGTACAAATGCTTTTCCTTCTACAACAACCTCTTTTCCTTTTGAATCTAAAGGCATAAAAAAGCCATAATCTTTAAAACGAACCATTGCTTCTTTTTCTTCTGCTAAAGGTAGTTTCATCCAACATCCTTTAGCAGCACAAACTTCTTTAATTTCTGACGCAAATTTTATATTTATAGTATCGCCAGCAATCATGTCTTCAAATTTAATCAACATTTCTTTTGAGGTAAGTACTTTCTCATTAGAAATTTTATCTCCAAAAGAAGCAAATACCAACTCTTGAACCTTACTTATTTCTAGTTTATTTTCTTTTTCCGCTTGTTTGCATCCCACAAAAAACACCAATGCTACTGCACAAAACTTAATTGCAAATTTCATATTCTATATTTTAATCCTTCACAAACAAATATAGGGATTTTAACATCAAACCGACCGTTTTTATATCGCTTCGAATTAATAAATTATGTACATTTGTTCTGAAAAATAATCCTTATAAATATGAATTCTAATATAGAAATCAAACATATAGAAAAATCTAACATTGAAAGTGTAGATTTTAATAACTTACCTTTTGGTAGTGTTTTTTCTGATCATATGTTAACGTGTACTTTTAAAGATGGTGCTTGGCAAAATCCAATTATTGAGGCATATGCACCAATTTCTCTAGACCCTGCTGCAAAGATTTTTCATTACGGACAATCTATTTTCGAAGGAATGAAAGCATACAAAGATGCTGAAGGAAACACATTGCTATTTAGACCATTAGAAAACTGCAAGCGCTTAAATAAATCTGCAGAGCGTTTGGTAATTCCTCAAATTCCTGAAGAAATTTTCATGAATGGTTTAAAGCAATTATTAAAAGTTGATGAAGCCTGGATTCCTAAAAATGAAGGAAGCTCTCTTTATATTAGACCTTTTATGTTTGCTTCTGGAAACGGTTTTCATGCCTCTCCTGCAAATGAATATAAATTTATAATTTGTACGGCGCCTTCTGGAGCGTACTTTGCAGGTAAAGTAAAAGTTTTAATTGAAGAAAAATATGCACGTGCTGCAAATGGTGGTGTTGGTTTTGCAAAAGCAGGTGGTAATTATGCCGCTCAGTTTTACCCAACTCAATTAGCCATTGATAAAGGATATGATCAAGTAATCTGGACAGATGACAATACACATGAGTATATTGAAGAAGCTGGAGCAATGAATATCTTTATTAGAATTAATGATACTTTAATTACAAGCCCTACGAACGATCGGATTTTAGACGGAATTACACGTAAAAGTATCATTGAAATTGCTGAAAATTTAAAAATTGACGTTGAAGTAAGAAAAATTTCTGTTTCAGAAGTTGTTGCTGCAGCACAATCTGGAAGTTTAAAGGAAATGTTTGGTACAGGAACTGCTGCTGTAATTTCTCCAATCTCTTGCTTTGGTTTCAAAGAAAAAGATTATGATTTACCCAATTTAGACAACTCTTTCGCTGGTCTATTAAAGAAAACAATTACGGATATTCAAACGAATAAATCTGAAGATCCATATGGCTGGAGAATAAAATTATAAAAAAAGTATGTATTAAAATGAAAAGCATCAATTTAGTTTGATGCTTTTTTTTATCTTTAAATTCTAAAATTTTAGAATGAAACAACTAGTACTCCTCTTTTGTATTTCTCTATTTTCTTGCAATAAAGAAACAAGAGTAGTTGAAAATAAAAAAGAATCTAAACAATATATTACGGTTTTAGGAATAGCACAAGATGCCGGATATCCTCATATTGGTTGCCAGAAAGAATGTTGTGCTAATTTTTATAATGGCACTTATAAAAAGCAAAAAGTAGTTTCATTAGGTTTAGTAGATTTAGAAAATAAGCAAAAATGGCTCTTTGAAGCTACGCCAGATATTGCCACTCAATTGGCATCTTTAGAGCAAAATCATTTAAAAACCAATACTTTAATAGATGGTATCTTTCTAACACACGCACATATTGGGCACTATTCAGGCTTAATGTATTTTGGAAGAGAGGCTTTAGGAAAGCAAGGAACAAAGATTTTTGTTATGCCAAAAATGAAGACGTATTTAAGTAAAAACGGCCCCTGGAATCAGTTAGTGAAATTAGAGAACATTGTATTTGAAAATTTACAAAACGATGCAACAATTACCTTAAACCAAAACCTTAAAGTTACCCCTTTTTTAGTGCCACACAGAGATGAGTTTTCTGAAACGGTTGGCTATAAAATTGAAGGTAAAAATAAAACTGCATTGTTTATTCCGGATATTAATAAATGGGAAAAGTGGCAAAAAAATATAATAGCAGAAGTTAAAAAAGTAGATTACGCTTTTTTAGACGCTACTTTTTTTAAAGATGGAGAAATCAATAGACCAATGTCTGAAATCCCCCATCCTTTTATAGAAGAGACCGTTCACTTATTTAAAGACGAAAATACAGCAACAAAAAATAAAATATTCTTTATTCATTTTAACCATACAAATCCTACACTTCAAAATACATCAAAAGAAAAAATGAATGTTGAAAAACTAGGTTTTAAGTTTGCTTTTGAAAGAATGCAATTGGATTTATAAAAATTAAATTTTATCCTTTTCAAAATTGAAAAAAATGAAAAAAAACATCATAATACTTTGCGTTTTATCTGTGTTATTTTCTTGCAACTCTGAAGGAAAAAGAGCCTTAATAGGGAAGACTGAGTATCAGCAAAAACTAAATGCCAGTTATAAAGATGCCTCTACATCTCCTCTAAAAAAGAAAGATTTAAAAGGTTTTAAAGGGTTAGATTTCTTTCCGATAGATTCAACATTTATCATTATTGCAAAATTGGTAAAAACAGTAAATGCACCTACTTTTGAAATGGCCACTACCACAGATAGAAAGCCTTTGTACAAAGAATACGGTACTCTTAATTTTACTTTAAAAGGAAAAGCTTGCGAACTCACAATTTACCGAAGTCAGGATGACCTGAGAGACGAGAAATACAAAGACTACTTATTCTTGCCATTTACAGATGCTACTTCTAGCAATGAATCTTACGGCGGCGGACGCTATATGGATGTGTTGACCACTAGTGAGAATGCAGACGGAACTATTGAATTAAATTTCAACAACACCTACAATCCTTATTGTGCCTATAATGCCAAATATTCTTGTCCGTTAACTCCAAGAAAAAATCATTTAGAAATAGAAATAAAAGCGGGAATTATGGTTTTTGAAAAGCATTAACCATTAAAACTATGAAGGATTAATAGAAATGCTTCCTTTTAAGTCTAAATAAATTGCATTTTCTAACGCTTCTAAATGTAATTTTCTAACTTTTAATTTTGTTTCTGCATGTGCCTTTTTATTTAGCTTTGCAGACATTTCTGCAGCTTTAATAGCAGTTGGTAATAACTGATCTTCTGGAACAATACTATCTAAAAAACCAGCAGTTACTGCTTGTTTAGAATTATAAATTTCTGCATTGTTTACGCTTCTATTTAAATATACCTCAGACAAACGTGCTTTTGCAATGGCAATGCCTGCATTGTGCATGGTCATACCAATCATTACCTCATTTAAACCAATTTTAAAATCGCCTTCTACACCAATTCTATAATCTACCGAAAGTAATAAAAAGGCTCCTTTGGCTATTGCATGGCCAGAGCAAGCTGCGATAATAGGCTGTGGAAAAGACAACATTCTTAATGATAACTTAGAACCTTTTGTAACCAATTCTTTAGCAGATTCAGGAGATGCTGTCATTACTTTCAAATCGAATCCTGCAGAAAAAATACCAGATTTACCTGTTAAAATAACTACTTTGTTTTCTGCTTCTGCAGTATCTAAACAAGCATTTAAACCAGCTACAACTTCATGCGAAATAGCATTTGCCTTTCCATTATTAATAGTAATAATTGCGTAATTTTCTGCTGACGTGTAGGTAACAAATTCGTTCATTTTTTTGATTTTGAAACAAGTTACAATAAAATCTTAAACAGTAATAAATTTGTTTTAAAAATGATCTTTTTAAACGAATATTCTCTTAGTTTTTATTTGTTTATTTTTGCCGGAGAAAGTAAATTAAAGACTTGCTGAAATATTCTGTGAAAGATTTTGTCTAAAAAAACTTTCTACAAGAGGATCTTAAAATATATGAGTACTATTAAAAAATTCTTCCTTTCATTTGAGCAGCGCTTTTCATTGCTTTTTCTTTTAAAATGGACTTTTATATGTTTGCTTGTAGGCGCATTTGCAGGTAGTGCATCTGCTGTATTTTTATGGTTTCTAGAATGGGCTACCAGCTATAGAGAAGCAAATGTGTGGATAATTGCATTGCTGCCCATTGCTGGTCTTATCATTGGTTTGTCCTATCATTATTTTGGTGAAAGTGTTGTAAAAGGAAATAACTTATTGATTGATGAATATCATACTCCCAAAAAAGTAATTCCTTTTAAAATGGCGCCGTTAGTATTTATTGGAACCATTCTTACACATTTATTTGGTGGCTCTGCAGGGCGTGAAGGTACTGCTGTGCAAATTGGTGGTGCTATAGCAGATCAGTTGACAAAGATTTTTAAGCTCTCTAACCTCGATCGAAAAATTATATTAATTGCAGGAATTAGTGCAGGTTTTTCATCTGTTTTTGGAACTCCTTTAGCTGGTGCTATTTTTGCATTGGAAGTAATGGTTATTGGCAGAATAAAGTTTGATGCGATTATACCTAGCTTTTTAGCAGCTATTTTTGCAAACTATTTTTGTGATATTTGGCAAATTTCTCATCATACACATTATACTATTTCTGCTGTTGCAGACCTAACACCAGCTACTGTTTTATGGTCTTTATTGGCGGGTATTATTTTTGGATTGGTAAGTATGCTGTTTTCAAAATCTACACATTTTTGGAGTAATTTATTCAAAAAATACGTTCAATACCCTCCCTTACGACCTGTAATTGGTGGGGTTGTCATTGCAGTTAGTCTATACCTTATGGGAACTACAAAATACATAGGTCTTGGGGTACCTACTATTATAGATGCTTTTAATATTGATTTAAATTCTTATGATTTCTTCCTAAAAATACTGCTGACTTCTTTTACACTAGGTGCTGGTTTTAAAGGAGGAGAAGTAACTCCTTTGTTTTTTATTGGTGCTACTTTAGGAAATGTTCTAATCTGGTTTATACCCTTACCAATGCCATTGTTGGCAGGAATGGGCTTTGTAGCCGTTTTTGCTGGAGCAACAAACACACCTATTGCTTGTACCATCATGGGAATTGAATTATTCGGAATAGAATCTGGTGTTTTTATAGCGCTTGCATGCACTACCTCTTATTTGTTTTCTGGACATACAGGTATTTATAATGCTCAAATTATTGGAAGTCCGAAGCACTTGTTTTTCAAAAAAGAGAAAGGTCTGAAGCTTACTCAAATAGCGCAAAAACGTAAAAAAAATAATACAGACGAATTTAGAAACTTATAATTCTAAATCTTCAATATCTATCCAATTCTTCTTCTGAGTAACGGTTCCTTTATTTAAAATAATGACTCCAGGATTTGCTCTAATCATTGTCTTCAATGTAGTTTCATCACAAAAAAGGAAATCAAAAGGCAAGTTATACTTTTCTTGGGCTACTAATAAATCGTCTGAAAAAGAAGCCGAAACTCCATAAACCGTATACCCTTTTGCTATTGCCTTTTCTGATACTTCTTTCATTGCAGGAAATCCGTTTGTGTCAGATTTATCCAAATTATACAAAATAACTAGCATTACTTTTTCCTTTTCTAAAAGTATAGGTGCTAAATCTTGTTGCACACCTTCTAGCATAAAATCATGCACTGGCGGTATAGAACCATCTGCCGGATACACCATTCCTTCTTGCAAATTCTTACCAACTGCATAGGCTCTAAAATCAATTAGTGGCAAATGTGTTAAAACGTGTTGCACAACAAATAAGAAAGAAGCCAAAGATAAAAAGGTAATTACCTTGGTTATTTTACCTTTAAAAAGAGGTTTTATAAATACTACATTTACTAGCAAAATAAGAATCAACCCAATTAAAACAACATTCTTATAGAAGGTTTCCCAAGGTGTTAATTTAATAGCATCGCCAAAACAACCACAATCTGTTACTTTATTATAATACGCAGAATACCAAGTTAAAAATAAAAATATAGTAGTAATAATTAGCAAACTCCAAACTGTAAATTTCGATTTATAACCAATTAAAATCATGACTCCTAAAAGTATTTCTGCAACAATTAAAACAATTGCAAACAGCAATGCATACGGAATTAAAAATTCCATATTTAAAACACTCTCAGAGAAATATTCTTGAAATTTATATTCAGAACCTATCGGATCTACTAGCTTAACAAAGCCTGAAAAAATAAATAAGGCTCCAACTAATATTCTTGAAATTTGAGTGAGTAATTTTAATATCATTTTATACAGAAATTTACATTATTTAAATTAATCAGATAATTTACAGCCTACGCCTCTAGATGTATCATTGCAAAAGCAGCATAATTAATCATGTCTTGGTAATTTGCATCAATCCCTTCAGAAACAATTGTTTCTCCTTTGTTATCTTCAATAGACTTTACTCTTAATAATTTTTGAAGAATTAAATCTGTCAAACTAGAAACACGCATTTCTCTCCAAACCTCACCATAATCATGATTTTTATTTAACATTAATTCTTTCGTAATTTTACTATGCTTGTCGTACAAAATAGTTGCCTCCTCTGTATTCAAATCAGGAGTTTCTGCAACACCGCTTTCTAACTGAATTAACGCCATAATAGAATAGTTAATAATTCCAATAAATTCAGATTTCTCACCTTCATCTACTTTTCTTACTACATTTTCTTGCAATTGTCTAATTCTTTGCGCTTTTATAAATATTTGATCGGTTAGTGACGGTAAACGTAAAATACGCCACGCAGAGCCGTAATCAGACATTTTTTTAATGTACAAACTTCTACATTCGTTCATAACCGCATCATATTGTTTTGAAGTATCTTGCATTTTCTCTTGTTAAAAAGTATTTCCTCAAAAATACTAAATCCTATATGCTTTTCATTTATTTTTACAAAAGAATTTTAAAACTCAATACATTGAAGAAAATCGTTGTTTTTTGTGGATCTAGTTTAGGTTTTAACCCTATCTATAAAAAAGCTGCAGTAACATTAGGTAATTATTTTGTTGAAAATAAAATTAGTTTGGTTTACGGCGGTGGTAAAATAGGGATGATGGGGGTGCTTGCAGACACCATTCTTGGTCAAAACGGAGAGGTAATTGGAGTTATTCCAAAATTATTAGAAAAAGAAGAAGTGGTGCATGCTGGTGTGGAAGAAATGATTGTCTGCAAAAAAATGAGCGATCGTAAAGTAATCATGAGTAAATTGGTGGATGGTTACATTACACTTCCTGGAGGTTTTGGAACCTTAGATGAACTTTTTGAAGCTTTAACTTTAGGACAGCTACAAATTGAGCAAAAGCCTATAGGGCTTTTAAATATAAATGGATTTTTTGATGCCGTTTTATTGCAATTAGATAAAATGGTGGAAGAAGGATATTTAAAATTAGCAGGTAGAAATCTATTGTTAGTAGCCAATTCGGTAAAAGAATTAATGCAAAAAATGGATGCATACAAAGCGCCTAAAATTGCACCTATAATAAATAAAGTAGTACGCTAAAATGACCATAAATTGTAAAGGAAACCTAGTTGATCTCTCATCACCAAAAGTGATGGGTATTTTAAATATTACTCCAGATTCTTTCTATGACGGCGGTACATATAAAAACGAATCTGAAATTTTAAATCAGGTTGAAAAAATGCTTCTAGATGGCGCAACTTTTATAGATGTTGGTGCCTATTCTAGTAGACCTGGTGCACAACATATTTCTGAAGAAGAAGAACTTAAAAGAAGTCTTCCGGTAATTAATTTATTACTGCAGCATTTTCCAGAAATTATGATCTCTGTAGATACTTTTAGAAGCAAAGTAGCCAAAGAAACCATATACGCTGGTGCAGCCCTTATAAATGACATTTCTGGCGGAAAAATGGATGACAATATGTTTGCTACCGTTTCAAAATTACAGGTTCCTTATATTCTAATGCACATGCTAGGCACTCCGCAAAACATGCAACAAAATCCAGTTTATGAAAATGTAACCAAAGAAATTATTTCATTTTTTGCAGCCCAAATATATAAATTACGCCAACTAAAACTAACTGACGTTGTTATAGATGTTGGTTTCGGATTTGGAAAAACAATCGATCATAATTTTGAACTTTTAAAAAACTTAGCCCTTTTTAAAAGTTTAGATGTGCCTATTTTAACAGGAATTTCAAGAAAATCTATGTTGTATAAAACATTAGACGTTTCTGCACAAGAGGCCTTAAATGCAACTACTTCTGCAAATACCATAGCCTTACTAAATGGTGCCAATATTTTAAGAGTGCATGATGTAAAAGAAGCGGTAGAAGCTGTTAAAATTGTACATAAAGTTCAATGATTTTTTTTTATTATCTCTAAGTTTTTACGAATAGCGTCTTAATAAATAAAGGATATTGTGCTTCAAATTATTTATTAGTAATTTAGCCCAAAAGCCATCTGTTTTCTATGTTCGATTTTATTGAATTTTCATTATTAGATATTTTAGATATTTTATTAGTGGCAACACTACTCTTTTATATTTATAAACTTTTAAAAGGTACCGTTGCCATTAACATTGTAATAGGTATTGCCTTTATTTTCTTAATATGGCAAATTACACAAGCCTTAAAAATGGAAATGCTAAGTGGTATTTTAGGCTATTTATTATCTGGTGGTGTGATTGCACTTATTATTGTATTTCAGCAAGAAATAAGAAAGTTCTTGTTAATGATTGGTACAACAAACTTTACCAATAAGAGAAATTTTCTAAAACAGTTGAAATTTTTACAGACAGAAATTGGTTCAGACATAGATACTGAAACTATTTTAGGAGCTTGTAAAAAAATGGCCAAAACGAAGACGGGTGTTTTAATTGTTATTGAAAGAACAAATAGTTTAGATTTTCTAATAAATACTGGAGACAAAATGAATGCACTTTTAAATGAGGCATTACTAGAAAGTGTTTTTTATAAAAATAGCCCACTACATGACGGTGCCTTAATTATTAGGGACAATTATATTGTGGCAACCAGAGTTGTATTACCAATTTCTGATAGTATAAAAATTCCATCAAGATTTGGTCTAAGACACAGAGCAGCAATAGGTGTTTCTGAAAAAACAGATGCAGTTTGTTTGTTAGTTTCTGAAGAAACTGGCGAAATTTCTTATATTAAAGATGGTGGGTTTGAACTGTATACAGATTTTAAAGAACTAAACGAGAAACTGCGAAAAGACTTAATGTAATAAATGCATATCTCATTAAGAAGCTACATCTAAACTAAACTGCTTGTCATAGAGGTTCTTGTAATAGCCGCCTTCTTTAAATAGTAATTCAGCATGGGTACCTTCTTCTACAATTAAACCTTTATCCATTACAATAATTTTATCTGCTTGCTTAATGGTTGCCAATCTGTGGGCAATTACAATAGATGTTCTTCCTTTTGTAATGGTCTCTGTAGCATGTTGGATCATCTTTTCTGAGTGCGCATCTACAGAAGACGTAGCTTCATCTAAAATTAAAATACTTGGCTTGCTAACGTATGCTCTTAAAAAGGCAATTAATTGTCTTTGCCCTGAAGAAAGCATTACTCCTCTTTCTTTTACATTATAATCATACCCTCCAGGAAGTGTCATAATAAAATCATGAATTCCAATTTGTTTTGCTGCCTCCACTACTGCATCCATAGATACAGTGGTATCTTTTAAAGTAATATTGTTTAGAATTGAATCTGAAAACAAGAAAACATCTTGTAAAACAACCGCAACCTGTGTTCTTAAACTTTCTAACTTATAGGTATCAATAGCAATTTCATCAATACAAATAGTACCACTATCTATCTCATAAAAACGATTTAACAGATTAATAATTGTCGATTTTCCTGCACCCGTTGCACCGACAATAGCTACTGTTTGTCCGCTTTTAACATTTAAATTTATTCCTTTTAAAACTTCTTCTCCTTTGATATAACTAAAACGAACTTCTTTAAAATTGATTTCTCCCTTTAAATTTTTTGCTGCTAAGGTTCCGTTTTTAGAGATAGCACTATCCGTATCAATAATTTTAAAAACACGTTCTCCAGAAACAATACCCATTTGTAACTGATTGAATTTATCTGCAATCTGTCTTAATGGTCTAAATAACATTTGTGCCATTTGAACAAAAGCCATTACAGTTCCCGGACCCGGCACTTCGCCTGTAATTACTTGCTTACTCCCAAACCAAACCACTAAGCCAATACCAACAGAAGATAAAATTTCTGCAATAGGAAAAAAGATAGAAAAGTACCAGATAGTTTTTACAAACGCCTCTTTATGCTTGTTATTAATATCTTTAAAGTTTTCGTATTCAATTTTTTCTCTGTTAAAGAGTTGTACAATTTTCATTCCTGTAACTCTTTCTTGTACAAAGCCGTTTAAATTTGCAACCTGATTTCTAACTTCCTGAAACGTTGCTTTTATTGCTTTTTGAAAAACTTTTGTAGCGTACAATAGAATTGGTAGAACGGCAATGGCTATAAACGCCAACTTCCAATTGATAAAAAACATGACAATAATAACTGCAAACATTTGCAGAACATCACTTACAATGGTAAATACACCACTACTAAAAAAAGCTGCAATTGTTTCAATATCTGAAACTACCCTGGTTACTAATTTACCAACAGAATTCTTATCAAAATAAGACATTCTAAACTGCAGAATATGTCTAAAAATTTTTGCTCTTATATCTCTAATAATATGCTGTCCAACCCAATTGGCATAGTAAATAAAAGTAAATCTTAAGACTACCTCTATCATTAAAACTCCAAACATTAATAAAACACTATGTATTAACCCCTCAGTGTCTTTATTTGCAATATATACATCTACAGTGTCTTTAAGAATAATAGGCGTTAATAAAGCCACCCCAGACAATAAGATGGTGGAAATGGACGCTATTATAAAATTGCGTCTGTATTTCTTAGCAAAACTCATAAGTCTTAAAAAGATTTCCATATCAAAAGCATTTCCTGTGTTATTTGCCAAAATCTAATATTTTATGTGCGTTAAAAATAATCCTTTTGCCGGGACAGATAATCCTGCATTGCCTCTACTTTTACTTTCTATAATATCTCTAAATTCTGTTATTGAAATTTTATCCAAACCAACATCTACCAGCGTACCCACAATGGCCCTTACCATATTTCTTAAAAACCTGTTTGCAGAAATATGAAAGGTTAGTAAATTTCCTTCTTGTTTCCAAAACGCCTGTTTTACATCACAATTAAAAGTATAAACATCTGTTTTTACCTTAGAAAAGGTCTGAAAATCTTCATATTCTAAAAGAAGTTGTGCCGCTTCATTCATTTTAGTAAGGTCTAGCTTTTGTGAGTGAATTTGCCAAGAAAAATCTAATAAGAACGGATTTCTACCCAACCAAATACGATACTCATAACTTCTACTTTCTGCATGAAATCTGGCATGATAATCGTCTGCCACCAAAAACACTTTAAATACGGTAATATCGTTCGGTAAAATTGAATTTAGCTTGTGTACAACCTCTGCCTCTATTTCTATATCTGAATCAAAATGTGCAAACATTTGAGATGCATGAACACCTGTATCTGTTCTTCCTGCACCCACAACTTCAATTTTATCTTGCAAAACTGTACTTACCGCTAAGTTTAATTTTTCTTGTATAGAAATTGCATCTGGTTGAATCTGCCAACCGTGGTACTTTTTTCCGTTATAAGAAAGTTCTATAAAATATCTCAATAAAATTATTTTTTGTGGGCTGTAAAATTACGGAATTTATTTTGTTATTAGTATTTTTGAAACTCGAAGAGACGTTAAACTTTTCTTACTGCTTTTAATGAAAAACATATTATTATTATCGGACACGCATAGTTTTATAGATGCACAAATTTTAAAGTTTGTAAAACAAGCAGATGAAGTTTGGCATGCAGGAGATATTGGCGACTTAAATGTAACGGATACTATAAAGAAACTAAAACCTTTACGAGCAGTTTTTGGCAATATTGATGATCAAGATGCAAGAGCAGAATTTCCTTTGGATTTAAAGTTTGAAGTAGAAAAAACAAGTGTTTGGATGACACATATTGGTGGTTACCCAAATAATTATTATAGAAGAATTAAAGAAGAAATTCATGCAAATCCACCTAAAATTTTCATTTCTGGACATTCTCATATTTTAAAGGTACACTATGATATAAAACTAAATCTCCTGCACTTAAACCCAGGTGCCGCAGGAAACCACGGATTTCATAAGATAAGAACCATGCTAAGATTTCAATTAGAAAACGGCGAAATTAAAAATTTAGAAATTATAGAATTGGCAAAACGTGGGTAAGATGGTTTGTGCTAAAAAATAAAAAACCGAGATAAATCTCGGTTTTTTTTCGCACTAAATATACTAAGGTGTTAGTATTATCGCAATCTATCTACAGATTTCACAAGATCTTCGTCCTTTTTGATAGCTTTATTTGCCAAAACAAGAAGCAAAACAGCTAAAATTGGTACAAACATCCCAATACCTTTCTCCGAAACCGCGGCTTCTCCAGGTAAAGTTAGAGATACATAAATCAATAATCCTAATAAAATAAGGTTTATCAAAATTGTTAATCGACCGATAACGAATTGTAGTTTTCTATTCTTAAATAAAAAAATTGCTACAAAAGCTAGCGCTGCCGATGTTAAAAATAAAACAGGAATCGCTTTTAATAAGCTGATATCACTGTTTAACAAATCTAAAGCAAAAATACTTTTATCAGTAGATTTCCACAAATTAAAAACAAAAATTATAACTCCAGAGATAATAGAAGTCAATAATAAATACACTGTTTGAATTCTTTGAATCATTTGATATTTCTAATAACAAAAGTAGAACATTCTTTTTTAAAAAGAAAATCCTTAACTAAAAAAAAATGTATATATTTGTTTAGCAATAATTACAAAAAACTTTTTTGTAGAACTATACTTAATTGCCAAATTCAAAAAAAACATACAAATCTTACAAAATCAAGATTCATATTTAACTTAATAATTTTATAATGTTCGAAATATCGGAACTAAAGGCAAAAACTCTTGCCGAGCTGCAGGTTGTAGCTAAATCTATTGGGGTTTCTAAAATTAGCCAATTAAAAAAACTAGACTTAGTCTATCAAATCATAGACACGCAAGCTGCAGATCCTTCTAAGGCAACAAAAACATTGGTAACTCCTAAAAAAGAGGAAGCTATAAAAATAGAAAAGCCAAAAAGAAAACGTGTTATTAAAAATCCTCAAGTGATTGCAGGACCTGTAGATGCGGAAAAAACTGAAATTATTGAAGAACCTAAAGTTGAAACAGTAAAAGTTGAGCCTATTGTAACTGCAAGACCAAAACCTAATCCAAGACCAAGAAAACCTCTTGTAAAAAAGGATGCTCCAGTTAATGAGCAAAAGGAAGAAAAGCAAGAACAAAAACCTGCTAATCAACCTAACAAACCACAACAAAATAGAAACAACCCACCACAAAGCAATAAAAATAAAAACCAAAATAGAGACAAAGCCAACAATAGTAGAAGTAATGGCAACAAGTCTGCAAACAGGTATAAAGATCCAGATTTTGAGTTTGATGGTATTATAGAGAGCGAAGGTGTATTAGAAATGATGCCTGATGGCTATGGTTTCTTGCGCTCTTCAGATTATAACTATTTATCGTCTCCAGATGATATTTACGTTTCTCAATCTCAGATTAAATTATTTGGTTTAAAAACTGGTGACACCGTATTAGGAAATGTTCGTCCACCAAAAGAGGGTGAAAAGTACTTTCCTTTAATTAGAGTGTCAAAAATTAATGGTTTAAATCCTAATATTGTTAGAGATAGGGTGTCTTTTGAGCACTTAACACCATTATTCCCTCAAGAAAAATTTAATTTAGCAGAAAAAGGCAGTTCTTTATCTACAAGAATTATCGATTTGTTTTCTCCTTTGGGAAAAGGGCAACGTGGTATGATTGTAGCGCAACCTAAAACTGGTAAAACCATGTTATTAAAGGATGTGGCAAATGCTATTGCAGCAAATCACCCAGAGGTATATCAAATTGTTTTATTGATAGACGAGCGTCCTGAAGAAGTTACAGACATGAAACGTAATGTGCGTGGAGAAGTGGTTGCATCTACTTTTGATGAGCCAGCAGACAAGCATGTTAAAGTAGCAAACATTGTTTTAGAAAAAGCAAAACGCTTGGTAGAATGTGGCCATGATGTTGTTATCTTATTAGATTCTATTACCCGTTTAGCAAGAGCTTATAATACCGTTGCACCTGCATCGGGTAAAATACTTTCTGGTGGTATTGATGCAAATGCATTACACAAACCAAAACGTTTCTTTGGTGCTGCAAGAAATATAGAAAATGGTGGTTCTTTAACCATTATTGCTACCGCACTTACAGAAACTGGTTCTAAAATGGACGAAGTAATCTTCGAAGAATTTAAAGGAACAGGGAATATGGAGCTTCAGTTAGATAGAAATATTTCTAATAGAAGAATTTATCCTGCAATTGATCTTATCAAATCTTCAACTAGAAGAGATGATTTATTACTGGATGCTAAAACTGTTCAAAGAATGTGGGTTTTACGTAAATACTTAGCAGATATGAACCCTATAGAAGCAATGGAATTTATTAACGATAGAATTAAATTTTCTAAAAATAATGATGAATTCTTAATCTCTATGAACGGTTAAAAAAATAAATACTTATAAACAATAATTTATAAACCTTTTTGAGAAATCAAAAAGGTTTATTATTTAAGGCTATTTTATAAGTATTTAAAGGAACTTTTATTACTTCGACTTGTATCCTCATAAGACCTAAAATTTCCTTTTACAAACTGCAATAAAACTAAAACATTAAGACATAAAAAATCCGTTCAACATTGATTGAACGGATTTTATTATTTAGTAAACTAATAGGTCTTAGTTAGAAACATACATATTAGCTCTGTTATCTTCTACATCTGAAGCTTTTTTAATTGCTTCGTATATTTTTGAAGTCATACCTTTTCTAGCTGAAGATATTCTCTTTCTATTTACTTCGTAATTTGGCAAAGCAGTTGGTAATTCTCTTTTATTCAAAACAAAAGAAAATACTCCTCTATTACCTACCAAACTATTATATACCTTCTCTAGCTCTGCACTATACATGGCACCCACAACTTTAGGTTCTGCACCAACACCGGATAATGAAGAATTTTTTAAATTTACATTATTTGCGGTTCTTACTGTTGTATTGTTTGCTTTTGCAATTTCCTGTAAAGAACTTCCTTTTAATTTATCTGCAATTAAAACAGCCTTCTTTTCATTTAATAAAATAGGTCTTACACGGCTAATTGCTTTTTCAACAGACATTAAACCTTTTTCAGTTTTTGCAGTTACTACAGCAACAACATAACTTCCTTCTAAATCAAAACGATTAAAAGCTCCTGTATCTGAATCTCCTTTAAAAGCCCAAGAAACAATTTGTCTTTCATTTCCTAAACCAGGTACATTTTCATCTAAAACCTTTAAACCTACTGCAGATTTTAACGTATAATTATTTTCTTTAGCTAGCTCGCTGTAATCATCTGTTTTAGATATCGCTAAAGCAAATTGCTCTGCTTTCTGAAAGAAATCACTCTCTGTAGCTTCTGAAGGCTCTATTTTAATTCCAAAAGTTGCTAGTTTTAAAACGGTTTGATTATTCCTTGTAGCATCTACTCTAATAACGTGGTAACCAAAAGGTGTTTCTACAATACCTAAAGAACCTTTTTTATTAGTAAAAGAATAATCTCTAAAAGCTGGTGTCATAGAATTATAATTAAACCAATCTAGATCACCTCCTTTTGCTCCAGAACCTATGTCTGAAGATAAAGTTTTTGCCAAAGCAGCAAATTTGCTTCGACTTCTCTTTACAACTGAAAGAACACTGTCTGCTAATTTTTCTGCTTGTTCTTTTGTTCTTGTTATATTTTGTGCAGCCCTTTGCGAACCAACAAAAGAAATTAAAATATGACTTGCCTTTACTGAATCTGGCATTTTAGCAACCTCCGTTATTTTAGAAATCTTAAAGAACCCTTGATCTTTATAAGGTCCAAAAACATCTCCTTTGTTTCCTGCAAAAATTTCATTCGCTACTGTTTGGTTAACAGATGTATTAAACTTATAGCCTAAATCTAAATTAACATCAGAACCATTTTCATCTAAAAATTCTTTATAATCTGAAGTATTTCTGAAACCAACTGTTGCATCATTATTTCTATCTACACCATTTTCTATTAAATTCGCTACATTTTGTTTTATTGCATCCTCATCTTCTGGAGTTGCCGTAACATCAAACTTAACATAAGATAAATCTCTTGTAGCTTCTACTTGAAACTCATTTTCATTATCTTCAATATAAGCAGCTACTTCAGACTTCTTAATTCTTACTAAACTATCTGCAACACTGCTATAAGGCAAATACACAAACTGACCACTTAATTTTGTGTTCTCAATTAAATATTCAGTCTCTCCTTCTTTTAAAGAGGCTCCCAAACCTGCAGTAACTAATTTATTGTAGGTATTGGTTTCTGCATTATCTCTAATTTGGTTCATGTAATTAGACCAAGCAGACCACAATTGTTTGTTATTCTCTTTAGTATCGGCTAAAAATTGTTTAAACTTTAACTCATCAAATAAACCTGCCTCATTTTGAAACTGTGGATTGTTTTGTACAGAAGATGTATTTATTACCTCATTCCAAACATCTTGCTCACCAATGGTAATTCCTGCTTCGTTTAACTGATTTTTATAAATTTTCTTTCTTAAAATATTACTCCAAACGGCTTTTGCTGCTTGCATTTCAGAAACTTTACTTCCAGATTGTTGCTTATATTGGTCTAAAGCTTGTGCAAATTCTTGGGTAGAAATTGCTTCTCCATTAACTTCTCCTACCTCATTTACTTTGCTTGAATTAAAAAAATCTCCTAAAGTAGAAGGATCTAATACAAAAGCAAAAAGTGCTAAACCTATTATGATAATTAAGAACATTGAACGTTCTCTAATTTTTGATAAAATTGCCATACATTTAAATTTATTAGGAGGCGAATATACGATTAGGGTTTTAATATTGCAACCTCTTTTTAAACTAAACAGTAAGTAATTTGGTAATTTTTATTAAAAGGAAAGAAATTCTATTTACGAATCTTCTAAATCTGTAACTTTAAGGGAAACAATATCTATTTTTGAGCCACTGGTATTCAAAATTGTGATTTCAAAACCTTCTAAATCTACAATCTCGTTCTCTTCTGGTATATTTTCTGTGTATTCTATAATAAAACCTCCTAAAGTTTCGTAGGCCTCAGATTTAGGAATACTTAACCCGTATTCTTCATTTAAATAGTCGACCTCTAATCTTGCAGAAAAATTAAAAGTAGTTTCATTTATTTTTTCTTCTAAAAATGCTTGCGAATCGTGTTCATCTTCTATTTCACCAAACAACTCTTCTACAATATCTTCTACAGTTATCATTCCTGAAGTTCCGCCATATTCATCTACAACTACAGCTACACTTTTACGTTTCCTCATTAAAATGTTTAGAACATTATTAATCATCATAGATTCTGGTACAATTTCTACCGAAAGTAAAATAGATTTTATAGTTTTTGGCTTTTTGAAAAGTTCAAAAGCACTAATATAACCAACTACATCATCCATCGATGATTTATAAACCAATACCTTAGACAAACCTGTTTCTATAAATATACGCTCTAAATTAATTACTTTTTCATGAATTTCTACTGCGGTAATTTCAGTTCTAGGCACCATTACTTCTCTTGCCTTTACATTATGAAACTCTAAAGCGTTTTGAAAAATTTGAATTTCCGAATCTACCTCATCTGCAGCATTACTTGTTTCTAACTGCTCTAAAATATAATTACCCAGCTCTTCTTTACTGAAAGCCACTTGTTGTTTATCTGCACTTGTTTTAAAGAAAATACGAAGGAAAAAATCTGAAATAGCCGTAATGAAATCTGAAATGAAATGAAATAAAACATAAAATACGTAAGCGGGTACTGCAAATATCTTAAGCACTTCATTTGCATAAATTCTAAAAATAGCTTTTGGTAAGAATTCTGCAGTTATCAATATTATAATTGTAGAAATTATAGTTTGTATTAATAAGATAGAGAATTCATTAAAAGCCTCCAAAGGTAAAATTCCTAATAAAAATTTACCCATATAGTAACTATAAATTACTAATGATATATTATTGCCCACCAACATCGTGGTAATAAATTTTGAAGATTTTTGGGTAATTCTGTTTAGAATCCGAGGAATAAACCCCTCCCTCTTTTTTTCTAACTCTATGTGTAGCTTATTTGCAGAAACGAATGCAATTTCCATTCCCGAAAAAAAGGCGGAAAGTATAATTGATAAAAATATTATAATAAGTTCAATTTCCATTCAGAAACTAATAAACTATTTATTTAGGTTATTTCTTTTTTCGACTTTTTTTCTAAAATGTCTTTTAAAGAAGAATACTAAGATAATAAAAAATGCAAAGCCTAAAAATAAATAAGACCTACTTCTCTCATCGTTCCAACGAGTAATACCTTCAACTAAACATATTAACGCTACTATTAAGTATCCGTACTGAAAAAATTTCCAAATTCTATTCATGATTCTATTCTTTTGTTTCTATTCTACCTGTTGTCTTTTTTGCCAAATGTTTACTTAAATCTTCTTTACATTCAAAACCCACACCAATTATTGTATCATTTCCTTTATACATTACAAACGCTTTCTCAGACACAAAATATTTTGTCTTTTGATCCCAAAACAATTGGTCTGTTTCTAGTCTAGATGTATCTGTATGATTTACGACAACCACATTTCCCTTAATTTCTGAGACTTCTGTTTTTACATAAGATTGCGCATAATCGCCAATAATAGTAACAGAATCTTTCCCTTTATTAGTGAAATTTATAATTTTTATTCCTTTAGGAAACTCGTTATAAGGATGCTTTTTTCGATTACTAAAATCTAATAATAACGGTGTTATTAATTTAGATGTTATCTGTCCAGAGTCTTTATAAACATGATAGGCTTCTTTAGCCTTACCAATCGGTAGATTTTTTTCTTCTAAAAAATTACGAACTTCTTCCGTGCTATTAGAACAAGAAAAAAGCATTGCAGTAAAATAAATTACTGCAATGCTTTTTGATAGTATTTTTTTGTTATTTTTCAAATAACTATATATTTGGTATGGTTACGGTTTCACCGATCCAACATTTGATTGTGAATTTTCCTCCCGGAACTGCAGTTGCATTAAATATGTCTTTTTGACTTGGCACATTTGCTCTGTATGTGTTAATATATTTTCTTGCTCTAGAGGAAATACTTGGATCTACAGCCGAAGCTCTTCTTGCCATGTTCAATGCAGCAACATATACCATTCTTTTTTCGAATAAGTTTTCACCACATTTATTTACACTAGATTGATATAACGTAGCTATAAATAAATAAGCCCTACCCGAACTTGGATTAAATCTTAAAGCTTCTCTAGCTAAACTTCTAGCTTTGCTATATTGTCCTCTATCTTTAGCTGCCTGAGCAAACTTTAATTTGTACTTCGATTTCTTTAAAGGATCTGTTTCTAATTCGAAAGATTTAGTTCTCATCGTATTAGCTCCAACACTATCTCCGTTATCCTCTAAAACATTTGCTAAAAAAGAATATGCTTCTGGTGACGGTGAAGCTTCTGCATACGCCCTTACTAATTTTTCAAATAACGGCTCTCCCTGACAACCTTTGTTAAACATTCTAGAAACTGATCTCTTTAACCAAACTGCATTTGATTTATTAACTTCAAAATCTCTTTCATATAACGGAATTAAACGAACACAAGTAGCTATTTCAGAAATAATTGCATCCAAACCACCTTCTACTGTACCTAGAGCTTTTGAATTAACTGTATACGCTCTTTTTAATTGTTTACCTCTTTTATCTAAAACTAAAGTCGTATCACTGTACTTTACTAATTTTTTAGCATAGCCTTCTAATTTAATATTTACATTTTCTAAAACATCATCATAGGTATCAAAAACCTTTTGCGGATTTGTATCTTTATTTCTATCGGTTATTCCTTGAAAATAAATGTACAAATTCTTAACACCCATTTTAGTTGGATCTATAGCATATCCTTTTTCTAAAATTTTAAAAACTTCATCATCTGAAGCTAATTTATTCTCAAATAAATAGGTAGCATAGTCACTGTGAACTTTCGCAGGGTTTTTGGATGGGTAGTACTGCAGTCTTTGTTCATATACTCTTTTTGATAAAACAGGATCTTTTCTAACATCCTCTGCTAAAGTAGCACCAAACTTATAAATATTAACAGATAAATCTTTACAATTGTCCATTAAATAGATCCAATTCACATATGCTTCATCGAACTTTTTAGATTGATAATCTCCCTTAAATAAATTGTATTTAATAGTACATTCTCTATTTGCATCTTGAGCATTTGTTCCTACTGTTGTTATAAATAACATTGCAGCTAATAAAAACGTAATTTTCTTCATTGTAATAGTTTTATAAATAAATTAAATTAATCAATCTTTCTTTTTCTGAACCATCCTTGCTGACCAGAAGCTGTCAAAGACAAACTAAGTCTAACATTCAAATAATTTTCTTCAATTAGATTATTAGAAGTTGTACCTCTTTTACCGTACTCTAATGCTAAATTAACAGTAGATAACTGTTTTAATGGTAATCCTAATCCAAAAGACATGCCAAAGTCGTCTATTGAAGTAAAATCTGTACCTGTCCCAGCCCCATCGACCGCCAATCCGATTTTTTCAAATCGTAAACCAGCTCTATAGGTAACTTTTTCCCAATAACTAGATATAGAATTTATTTTAGGTAAATAAAAACCCCCTAAAGATATTCTACTTGATTTCTCGTAGTTATAAGAAGAATTTGTAATATTCGTAAAACCTTCAGGTTGCAAAGCATCTTGATTCTGATACTCCACACCTACATGCCATTTGTCATGTTTACCAAGACCAATACCCATAATAGATTTCATTGGTAATTTATATTTACCAGAAATCTCATTAGCATAGATTGTATCTCTTGCGATATCATTTACTCCTGAACCTATTAATGAATATAAATACTCATTCCCGGTAGTGTTTAGATCATTACCTAATTTTACGGTTGCACCTGCATTAAAATACAGGTTACTCTTAAATATTTTCTGATACTGAGTACCTAAAGTAATTGCTCCTCCTCTAATAACGCTCTCTTCTTTATATTTTGAAGCTAAACCTACATTGGCTCTTTGGTTGGTAATACTATTTTCTATAGTACCAAAACTATAATCTGCTTCTATACCAATGGCCAAAGATTTTGAAATTTGTATTCCAAAAGTACCGTAAACTCTATTTACACCACCTTCTCCGGAGTATAAAGTTATCGCCGATAGGTTTTCATTTTCATCAAAATCATTGTTAGATAATGAATAGCCAACAGAGGATAAAGGTTGTAAACCGAAAGAGAAACCTGCTTTCTTACCTAGCGGAAAACCTAAAGCAATGTAGTTTAGACTTGTAGAAACAGAGTTTTGATTAGTATCTGCTGTTTTTAAAGTTAAATCATTATTTAAAATCCCCAGAGAATACGTTGTTTCTCTCAGAAAAGCAATTGCTGCAGGATTTGTAAAGTTTAAATACTTATAATGGTTAAAAGCAACTCCAATTCCACCCATTGCTGAATTTTCTGAAGTTCTTGGAGAATATTGTTCTCCAATTCCAAAAAAAGAATATGGTGAAGAGCTTGTACCTTGCGCAAACAAACTACTAGTTAATGTAATTAATAAAAAAACTATTAAAACTTTTTTAATCATTTGTGCTGGTTAAATTTTAATATTTCATTTAATCCTTGAAGGAGAAAATTTTGATTGGCAAATATGCCACTTTTTAATTGTTTTGACAAGAAATTTGTGTCTCCTCCTGTTAAAACAACTGTTAAATCTAAATATCTAAGGTAATAGTCTTCGATAATGCCATTTATCTCATTTTTTATGCCATTTAAAACACCAGAAATAATACTCTCTTCCGTATTTTTTCCAATAAAATCATCCAATTCTAAAGCTTCTATTAGTGGTAAATTTGCGGTAAATTTATGTAAAGCTTTATATCGCATTTTTATACCAGGAGAAATTGCACCTCCCAAGTAAGTAGTATTAACATCTACAAAATCAAAAGTAATACAGGTTCCTGCATCAATAATTAAAACATTGGTCTTTGGGAATTGTTTTACCGCGGCAGCAACTAATGCTATTCTGTCTACCCCTAGAGTATCTGGGGTTTTATATAAATTATTAAAAGGTACTTTCAAAGAAGCAGAAATAACTGTAAAATTGAAGCTTTCATTCAATTGCGCCATCTTTCTCTCTGAAATTGCACCAACATTTGATATGATTCCACCAGAAATTGCATACTTTTTTACGATTTTTTTAATTTCAGAAACAATTATTTTTTTATCAAAAATAAGTAGTTCTATCAGTTTATCTTCCTCAAAAACAGCAGCTTTAACCCTAGTGTTTCCAATATCAATTGCTAAGTTCATTTGCCAAATTTAGATAAAAAATAAAAATAGATTACTTTTTTTTAAGTTTTCTTTAGCAGATATGAAAAAACATTTTATATTTGCATCCGCTAAGGCAATGGTACCTTAGCTCAGTTGGTAGAGCAAAGGACTGAAAATCCTTGTGTCCCTGGTTCGATTCCTGGAGGTACCACAAAATTATCCCGTAACTCATTTATAAACAATGATTTACGGGTTTTTTGGTTTTTAGAGTTGCTCCAAAGGTTGCTTGGAGGTATAAAAAGATAATTGTAAACTGGTTATATTATATCTTAAAAGACAAGTTATTTGTGGATTATATTACCCACAAAACAACGAATTAGATGCGGTAAAATTTGTACCATCGATTATACGACGATGTACAGAGTACAATATAAAAACCCCAAAGAATGGGTGTTCGTTTGTAAGAAATGCTTACTAAATGTCAAAAAAGACAATCCCAACTACACATATGGAGGAACTTGGAAACTTTAAGTGATAGGCATATAAATTAAAAACCATACTAATCATACAACCAAAAATACTCAAACAGATAATCTTTATTTAATTTACGGTATCATTTTATTTTTAACCTTTTAACC
>Ga0209533_1000294_pt1 | contig 48397 bp, 40 predicted proteins | sample COG_04_FD_184748 | JGI IMG/M metagenome (GOLD analysis project Ga0209533, IMG submission 184748) | Pelagic Microbial community sample from North Sea - COGITO 998_met_04 (SPAdes) (version 2) | ecosystem: Environmental > Aquatic > Marine > Neritic zone/Coastal water | place: Helgoland, sampling...
CAACCACTGGCGCAGTAAGCGGCTTCCCATGGCGGTTGCCGCTGTGTCCAGTACGCCTAGCAACGTATTGCGTGTGCCGCCTGAGAGGCTGGTTTCAAGCTCGAGGTTGCGCCGACTAGCGGGGTCTATGAGCAAATGATCGCTGCGATTTTCAAGTGCAATATGCTGAATATGATCAAGCTGGCCGCTTTGTGTTGTTTGGGCATAGTGCAGCAATGCGCCGGCTGCGCAAATGGCTAGGGGATATTGCTCTATGCCAAAAGCTGCTAAATCGTAACTCGCAAAATGGTGCGTCAGCGTTTGTGCGGTGGTGTCGGCATCAAATTCAAATACTTGGCGCTCGCGCACGGCAGTGGGTTTGATCAAATCTAGCGGCAGGGCATTGCGATCGACACACAACAGTTCGGCGATTTCTAGCGGCGCTAAAACAGCAATCAATTCATCTAGGCTATCGGCCTGCGTAATTGAAAAACTGCCACTGGCCATAGCCAACCAGCTCACGCCATAGCGGTTGTCTTGCTGATGAATGGCAACAAGCAAAGACTCGGTTTTGGCATCCAGCAGGGCCTCGTCACTGATAGTGCCTGGCGTGACAATGCGCATAACTTTACGCTCAACGGGTCCTTTACTGGTGGCGGGGTCACCCGTTTGCTCGCAAATAGCGACCGATAAGCCCGCCTTGACGCACTTGGCGAGATAGCCTTCGGCGGCATGAAAGGGGATACCGGCCATAGGAATAGGCTCGCCGGCTGATTTGCCGCGCGAAGTCAGCGTGATGTCGAGTAACTCCGCTGCGCGTTTAGCATCGTCGTAGAACAGCTCATAAAAATCGCCCATGCGGTAGAACACCAGCTCTTGCTGATGCTGCGCCTTGATTTTTAAGTACTGGCGCATCATTGGTGTGTGTTCGTTATTGCTTGCGCTTGATTCTATTGAAGTATTTTTCATTATCATACTGTTTTATAAGGTTTTTTGTGTAATTAATCGAATATTTCTATGTGATTGTAAGCTCGTGAAATTTCAATAAATATCGTGTTTTTGCGCAAATAAGTGTAACATTAAGTGTAACATTTTTTAGTGATAAAAAAGTTGCTCTCTAAATGTTACACTTTTAAACTTGATCGCAGTCTAAGTCATTGACTAACAGCTGGTTGAAGCCGCCCGATTACAAGGAGGAGTAATGACAAACCAACAGAATACCAAACCTTTATCAACGATGGCACTTAAAGCAATGAAGCCAGGCAATAAAGTTTTGGTGGATACGGGTGAAAACAGAGGCTTGAGGGTACGTTGTGGTAGAGGTGGTACAACAACCTTCTTCTATCGCTATACCAGCCCAGTAACCCATAAACTGGCTCAAATAGTGATTGGCCATTTTCCGTCCATTTCCCTTGCCGACGCCAGATTAAAGCTACAGGATCTAAAGCTGGCAAGAGGTGATGGGCGTTGTCCAGCGGCAGAGCAAAATCTGGAAAAGCAGCAATTCAAAGATGCGCCTAAAGAGCAAAAACTGACGGTCAAGCAGCTAGTGGATCTGTATCTAAAGAGTTACATAGAAGACCGCGAGGTTGACGGCAAGTTGATCCATGGTGCTCGAAAAAAGAAAGGCCAAAAAGAAGTAAGGCGAACCCTTTATGGCGATGCCGTCCTGGTTTTGGGTCGCAGGCCTGCATGCAAAATAACCAGAAAAGATGTTGTGTTGATGATTATGGATATTGTGGGGCGGGGGGCTAATGTCCAGGCAGGTAATGTTTTGCGGGAGTTGTCAGCTGCTTACGAATTCGCAATTGGCCTAGATCGATTTGATGATGGTTTCGCCAACCCCGCCTTATTGGCAAAAAATAGTTTACGGCAGGCAAAAATCAGGCTTACGTCTGAGCGAGGCAAGCGTACTTTGTCGGAACAGGAAATTAAAGCCTTCTTAGCTTGGTTGCCGGGGTCTGTTTTTACACCCACCCAAAAAAATGTCCTTAGGTTTACATTATGGACGGCCTGTAGAACAGGTGAGGTCTGTAATGCGCATTGGCAAGACATGGATCTCGTTAAAAAGACCTGGCACCTTACCGATACCAAGACAGGTATAGAGCGGTATGTTCAATTGCCAGCGCAGGCAGTTGCATTCTTAGAGCAGTTAAAATTGACAACGGGTGATTGTTTATTCCCCTCGCAGAAAACAGGAAAACCCATCCAGCAAAAAACGCTCACCGAGCAGGCGTGGCACCTTCGCACTTCCGGTAGGATGCTGAATATTGAACACTGGACACCTCATGATTTAAGGCGAACGGTGAGAACGGGTTTGTCTCGGATGGGATGCCCAAGTGAAGTTGCCGAAGCCATTCTGGGCCATAGCCGCAGTGGTATAGAAGGCACTTATGATCTTCATAAATATGAAAAAGAAGCGGGGGTCTGGTTACAAAAGTGGGCTGATTATCTTGATGAAATGACGGTCTGATTTATTGTTATTACAGCTCTGCTTTTAATTAAGTGCATTTTTCTTTCTTTGTTAACAGGAGGCTTATTGGTAGCGAGTCCCTTCTAGTGCGGTAGGATCAATCTACTAATGTAGGAGGTGTATGCGCATGGTAGATATTCAACGAAGTGATATTGCTTCCGCTGATCGTATTGTTCGACAGGCTGAGCTAGCAAAAATTTTAGGGGTTAGTTCTGTTACGCTTTGGCGTTGGCGGCAAAATAATAAGTTTCCTGCACCGATAAAATTGGGAAGTGGTAGAATGATTGGGTGGCGCATGTCGTCAATTCTGCAATGGATTGATGAGCAGGAAGTGCTCGATTAACCAAATGAATTAGTCACCGAGCACGTTAATATTATTTACAGTTCGAATGTTGGTTTGCTATGGGTTATTTTCTACCCAATTATTACCATGCCCCTGATCAATAAGGTTATTCAACCATAGTCGCAGAAATCCATTCAGCTCTTTTCTGAGTTGAGGGTAAAATTTACCGGGTTCAGGAAATACTACCTGATAGATCGGTGGCAGGGACTGTTCAAAGGTCAAAGCCTCAACCATTTGCAATGTTGGATAAACGATGACAACCATTTCCGGATCTTTACAAAGATCACCGTTTTGCCGGAAATAATGCGCCATTGAAAATGCAATGCCAGCGTTCCCTGATACGCCATCCATATGTTCGACTCTTTCCAGCACTAAATCCATAAAACCATTCGTGTGGCTTTTGCTGTAGGACTTCGGCATAGCACCGTCTTTGGCAATAACGCCCAGTTTAATCAGTCGGTCGTAGTTAGTTTCATAAATAGTCTTTCTCATAATCGTTAATCCTGAGTCTGTGAATTGTGTTTAACGAGCGCAGCGCCCGTCTGCGCTCCTGCACCGCTGGCGAAGCGTGGGGGTAGCAAATTGCAGGTGGCTCACCGGAAGCCGCAGCTAAGTGGAGGAGCGAAGCGGGGGAATCTGAACGGGTGAGGAAGCGCGAAGCCTTGCACTTGCAATGCGCGTGGGGCAAAGCCCCTAGCGGGGTTTGATCAGCATGGGTTTATTGCTGAATTTAAGCAGCCCGGAGGGATGAAGCGTTAGGGATTGTTAGGGCGGCAGTTCACCGCAGGGGAATGAGCGTTCAGCGAACCCGGTAAAGCCCGTTAAAATGCCCAGCACCCTGGGCATGGTAAATAGCTTAATAGTAAAAGTTAGTGGATGCGTGATGGTTGGTATAATAGTAGTACGGTAAGCTGTTCATAACGCTACATCGATTAATGGCTAATCAATAATGTGGATAAATAGGTTAGAAGTAGGGGGCGTTAAACCGCCAATAAATAATTGAAAATCGTTTTATTTTAGTGAGGGTCGTTAATTGAGTAAGGTATTTGTAAGTTCTGTGGTCGGAGGGATGGAGGCGTATCGAGATGCTGCAAAACAGGCTATCACATTAATGGACCATGCCCCGATTATGTGTGAGGCATTTTCCGCAAGACCCTATTCGTCAGAGAAAGCGTGTATCCATGAAGTTGAGCAATGTGACGTGTATGTGCTCATATTGGGATCAGTCTACGGTTATGAAACGCCGGAGGGCATATCTGTTACGCAAGCCGAATTCGAAGCCGCTAAGGCTACCGGGAAATCAATATTGGCCTTTATCCAACAAACCCCTGTAGATGATGCACGACAGCAGGCGTTTATTGCTGAAGTTGAAGCGTATCAGGCTGGGGTATTTCGAGCCGGTTTCGGCACAGAATTGGAACTGAACAATGAAATCGTCAAAGCTTTGCGCCATATCGACACTATGAGTCAGGCGGTCTCGGAAGACGCTTTCAAAATACTTATCGAGCAAGTGATAAACGAGCGGCGTGGTTATCAGGATGACCCTCAATTAATATTGGCGTTTCTACCGCAGCCGGAGCGAGTGACAGACATCATTGCTTTAGAGCAGAAGATGGATGACTGCTTTGCGCGTCTTTGCCAAGGAGGCGTCACTCAATTTCGAGATGGGTATGAATTGATTGATCATGCGCATTGGACGGGTTTCAGTAGTGGAAAATGCAGCGTCTATTTTTGCGCAAATGGTTTGACGGTGCTCACGGCTAATCCGACACAAACCAGCGAAGGTTTTTTCTCGGGACATTTTGCGCCGCCGCAAATCCTTGTTAGCATCGCAAAAGGTTTTAGGCATGTGATTGCCGCTAATTCAGGGTATGTGCATATCGCGCTATGCAATATGGAAAATACCTATGTCGCTAATTCGCCGGGCGGTTCGTCAATGACGATGCGCATGTTTTCGAAAGATGAAGAGGCAGATTTCAGCAGGCTCTTTCTGCCTTTCACAGAAGGCAGCTACAACGAATGGGTTGAACAATGCGTTAACCGAATGGCGAGAATATTCCGTTACAACTCAGGCAATGAGTAATTATGCAAAAACGCTACCCCACGTCACTGCAAATAAAATGCAGTGACGTGGGGTTCGGCCCCTTACGACATCTGGCCTGCAGTAACTTTTCTAACATGACGAAAGCATTATTGGGGTTCTTCTAGCCAAATTCACCGACAATGCAGCTTCCATGTGTGGCTATTGCACTCTCAATAGCAAACCAGCTCGAAAGAGCTTTTCAAGTTGACTCACGCAACCGCGATGAGTGACTTATCACTTAGCTTTATACGTAAATAAGGAGGAATGCCTGGCAAAAGAAAAAACGAAAGTAGTAGTACTGTCTAAAGCGTGAAAACGAAACAGCGTCGTACCCATCCGGGGATTGGCACTGTTGGTTATGCCGCTATTCAGGTTTGTGGGAGTGGTGTCCCGTGACGTTAGTAATCAATAAGATTGCTTCTCCATTCACTGCGGTGGCTGGACAGTCATAAACACTGACCAAGACTTTAACACCGCACTTTTCCAGTATTATGATGACCGTTATGAACGGTCGCATGTCTGTTTTGAAAGACACTTTGTCTGTTCTGAACAGTCATTTCTATACAAGAACAGACAACAAACCTGACCGGAACGAATAGACAATTAAAAACAGTTCTCCCTATCCAGTGTGGTCGTAAAACTGCCCCGAAAGGCTGTTGAAAAAATTCCAGTTAGTTTTTTGATAGATGAATTTCCCTTTTTGTCGCCAAGGCAATAGTTCTGCTGGTTTATTTTTCCAGTTCGTAGTGAATTTTACTTTCCTGGCTGAAAGGTTATTCCACGACTCAACACTTCCCTTTGTCGAGAATATAAACACGTTTTATTTCTCGACGAGGAGTTGTCTGTGAAAGATCTCAACTATCAATTAAAGAGCCTGTGCGAACGTAATCAGGACGGCAGCCGTAGTACGCAGGCTGAACGTTTTCAGTTGTTACAAACGATGGCCAGTCATCTTAATGAGCTGGGCTATCGACGTATGGAGGCTAAATCTCTTAAGCCAAAACATGTTGATGCGTTAGTGGCTAAATACATCGATGAGAATCTTGCGCCAGGTACGATCAAGAATCGATTGGCCGCTTTGCGTTGGTGGGCTGAAAAAATCGGTAAGCAAAACGTCGTCGCGAAAGATAATGCCTACTACGGCATTGAGTCTCGTGTTTTTGTTACCAATGTATCGAAAGCGCGTGACCTGGATCTTGAGCTGCTAGAAAAAATCAGCGACCCCCATTTAAAAATAAGTCTGGAGCTACAAAAGGCCTTTGGTCTGCGACGAGAAGAAGCGATCAAATTTAGTCCAGACTACGCAGATCGAAATACATTTATTCGATTGAAGTCTACCTGGTGCAAAGGAGGTCGGGCACGAGAAATTCCTATACGCACAGATGAACAGCGCGACGTTTTAAGGCGGGCGCGATTAGTGGCCGGGAAGGGCTCATTGATTCCGTCACATTTGATGTATGTGCAGCAAATGCGACTCTATGAACGTGAGACGCAAAAAGTAGGTTTATCCAAGTTACATGGTTTACGTCATCGCTATGCACAAGAACGCTATCTGGAGCTAACTGGCAAACACGCACCGGCCTGTGGTGGTCCAATTCGTGGTGAGTTAAGTGAAGAGGAGCGTGCCAACGATACGGTGGCTCGATATGCGATTTCTCAGGAGCTTGGACATGAACGCGAGCAAATTACAGCGGTGTATCTCGGAAGATAAGCAAATTTTCTAGCGGATACGCTTAACGGGCGCTGCCCTGGCCGCTGGGCCTTCCCGCCCTCGCCGGTAGCAGGGTTGCAGCATAGCTACAACCTCTGTGAAAGGGTAATAAGGTTCGGCGCATCAAGGACTACTCGGCTAACGCCTGTGTTCCTCCTTGACGCTAAAGTTTCATAACGAATCACACTGTGGTTATTGCAGTCTCAATAGCAACGAGCAGCTACGCTGCCAACAAATAGGTATGACTTGAGAGCGTTGCCGGCGACAGCTGTTGCGCTAGCCAGTTATACCACCCCTACGGGAGAAATGATTTCCCGTAGGGACATCTTTCTCTTTTTTTATTCACGATGAGGAGAAAGATGATGGAGTATTTAGAAATGCGTGGTGCAGTAAAACTCAAAGCTGATGCCGATAAATCTGTCGTGTATTCTGTTCTTGATAAGTTACGAGAAACAGAGTTTGTTGATGCAGGCTATATCGATATAGGCATTGAGGAAAACATTCTGAGTATTAGTGCCGAAGGCACGATTTCAGAAAGTTACAGTACCCGTGCGTTGTTGACACGGCTGCAAGGCCAGTTGACAGAAACGTCGATGATAGGCGTTTCAAGCGTACGATGGGAAACCCTCGTGGTACTGAAACACTGGCAGCCAACACTGGCTATGCAACTGGAAGCAACCGATCAACTGGTCTTTGCCAGCTAACTTACTCTATAGCACCCATGATAAAGGTCTGGCTCCCGTCAGACCTTTATCATTTTAACTCTCGCCTCAAGATAAAAATCACCATCTTATTCTTTCTTTTTCCCGTGAAAGCTTTTCGCTGCTAATAACAGGCTGCTATCGATAATCTAGTGACCGTTTTCAATCACCGGATGAAAGGCGGTATTTATGCGAGAGACAATGTTTGTCAAATTGGGTGTGGTCTTAGCACTAGCATTTTCTATTCCGTCATCTGCGCTGGCAGGTATAGCAGAAGGCCGCACTTTTGAGAGCCGCTACCTGTCCGTCCAGGTCGGACCTGAGCAAGCGCAAACGGATTTGTTACAAAGCATTGTCGAAATACGCATACCTGAAAAAATTGCAACCGTAGGGGAATCGCTGAACTACTTGCTAGAGCCCTATGGTTTTCAACTCGATGATAACCCTGAATCGGATGAGCAGTACCTCTTGTTGATATTAGTTCTACCGGAACCACACCGGCGCTTGGGTCCTATGACGCTGATGAATGCGGTTACCACGTTAGGCGGGCATAGCTTTCAATCTTCAATCAATCCTGTTAAGCGCACTGTGAGCTATCAACTGCGTGAAGGGTTTACTCAATTCGCTACAGAAGTAGATAGCGAGATAGCTAAACAACAATGGCTAGAGCGGGAGGAAATGGATTTATTGCCATCGACCGAATTGAAGTCGATACCATCCGAACAGCAAAATTATGGCCCCGTACTGCGGGGTGATAGTTTAAGTTTTATTGTAAACAAACTTGATCTCAAAGGTATGACAACGGCTCAATCTCTGGTTCATATCTTTCGCGCTAATCCCCAGGCGTTTGCAAATCACAACATGAATCATCTGTTAGCAGGAGAGATGTTAACGATACCGTCTGTTGAGATTGAGGCGTTACCCACTGCGGTAGAGTCTAGTCGGTTAGTGGATGAACATTATCGTCTATGGAAAAATACTTTATGGCGTCGGGGTGAGATAGCGCCATGAATCGTCCGCGGATTACAACAGCTTTGCTGATATTAATGGTAGCTATTGCCCACAAAGTGATTGCGGATACGAATGAGTCTTTAGCGAGTGCGCCGCAAACTCCCAGCGTTGAAACGCCGGTCAGTCGAACTCTGGAGCTACAAACTTTAGCAAAATACTGGGGGCTGGATGGGGGGGAGTATCAACGGTATCTCGATTTGATACGAGGCCCCTTAGGGGCATGGAATCCTGATATTGATCCATTGTTAGCCCTGGGTATGTTTGCAGAATCTACACAGCAGGAGCAGCGTTATGCTGAGCTGTATGCTCAGCAGGAATTCAATTTAACTGAGCGGGCGTTGCAATTTCAGCAAGCTTACCGAGCAGCTTTCGAGCGATTGTATCCCAACACCGCGATACTAGATCAACGTTTGCTGTCGCCGTATTTTGCGCACCAACAACAAAAATCAGAACTGAGAGAGGCCAAACGGTTGGCACAAAAGCGCTTTGTCGAGGGTGACCGTCTGCTCCTGTTTGTTCCAGCGAACTGTCGTCAGTGCTTGCCCGAGATAAACCTGTTAATAAGCCTATTGTCTGGCACTCAACAAAGTGGTGTCGATGTCTATATCCGTGATGCTCAAGATGATGAGGCCGTCAGAGTATGGGCAGCGGCACACGGTATCAAAACCGAATGGCTCAATGATCAGTTATTAAGTCTGAATCGGGATGAGGGTCTACTGCAACGATTGGTGAACCAGTCCACCACTTCATCGGTAGATGCTATGCCAATTTTTTTGAAACGTAATGGGCGTTTTTTTCAGTTAAACAGGGAGAGTTTAGGATTATGAATCACTGCTTGCTTAAACCGTGGATTGCCGGGGTTGCATTAATGCAGTCTGTTACCTCGGTTGCATTGGAGAATATACCGGTGGCCTACCTAATTGTTGCCAAGAGTTACCAGGTGCCTGTGGATATTCTCTATGCTATAGCGCTGACAGAAAGTGGTATGCATTATCGTGGTGAGGCTACGCCGTGGCCATGGGCGCTGAACATTGATGGACAAAGCGTGTTTTGTGAGTCTCAGCAAGATGCCGTTTACCGAGTGTCGCAAGCTATCCGGCACGAACAGTCTGTCGATATTGGATTGATGCAGGTTAACTGGCGATGGCACCGACAGCGTTTTGCCACTATTGATGATTCACTGGTGCCTATCAAAAACCTCCGTGTCGGTGCTGCAATCCTGTACGAGCAGTTTGAGCACGCTAACGATTGGTGGGAAGCGGTAGGGCGCTACCATGATCCTGGTCAGGATACGGCATCGCTCGATAGCGCTCAGCGTTATCGCGAGCGGGTAAAGCAGCACTGGCGGGAGTGGTTTTAATGCGAGGGCTAATCGGAATCATGTGTTTTTTGTTATGTGTTGGCGTTGATGCCAGAGAGCCGCTGACAGTGATCTATGACTCGGGCGATACCTTGCCGCTTGAGCCTTACTTGCCGAAACGTGCACCACCAGAAGAGACTACACTCCAGGAAAAGAAAGACCAGTTGCCTTTCAATCTGCCGATCACCACGCCCTCGATGCAGCCGGGTAAGGCCACGGTCACCCCTAAAGCCCTGCGCTATTTGCAGCGTCCCTTGTTTCTTGTCGGGGCTGATCAGATGTCGCGGGACTGGCTGGCCGAAAAGCGCGATCAGCTTGTCCGTATCGGTGCGGTTGGTCTGCTGGTTGAGGCAAAGGATCGCCAAGAGGTCGAGGCTGTTCTAAAAATTGCAGAAGGCCTTCGTCTGGTGCCCGCCTCAGCCGATGGCTTCGCCACGCAACTGGGTTTGACTCACTACCCAATCTTGTTATCAAAAGAGGGTTGGGAGTAATGACTGACCGTTATGAAGTCGAGGTATTGTTGCGTCCTCCCGTCGAATTGTCTTCGGCGATAGTGGCGCTGAGTTGTGCGGGCATTGTGTTAGCCGCACCGCACACCTTGATGATGACGCCATCGGTTGCCCTATGCAGTGCGGGCTGTTTAGGTGGCGTAGGCTTATGGCGTGGTCGCCAAGCCTGGCGAATCATTCAGTACCAACGCCACCTCAAGCGCAGTCCTCGCTATGTCATGTCATCTTCTCAGGTGCCTGTGAGTCAGTCGGTGTTGTTTTTGGGGCGAGGCTTTCGTTGGAATCAGACACACACCGAACGACTTTATGCGGCTCGCGATAAACGGGCTGAAAGTTACCTGCAAGCGGGTGCAATCAAACAATGGGTTCGTCGCAAAGAAATTGAATGGGAGCATACGCCCCTATTGCAAATACTTACGCGATGGACTGCCCAAGATTCCCCTCTGAACCCCGTTCGTCCGCCTCCGGCTATAGGAGGCGATGCCGTACTTCACGGCGTCGGGATCAGAGGGGAAACCAATGCCACAATGCCGCTCAGTGATCGAGTGGGGCATATGGTGGTGATTGCCCGCACCCGGCACGGCAAAACACGGCTGGCCGAAGTACTAACCACCCAGGATATACGGCGCGGAAATAACTGTGTGATTGTGTTAGACCCCAAAGGTGATGCGGACTATCTCAAACGCATCTACGTTGAATCCCAAAAAGCGGGTCGTCAATTGATTATCTTTCATCTGGGTTATCCCGAGCTGAGCGCCCGTTACAATGCTATTGGCTCCTTTTCAAGGATTACAGAAGTCGCGACTCGTATTGCCAGTCAGTTACCCGGTGATGGTGACGCCAGTGCGTTTAAAGAATTTGCCTGGCAGTTTATCAATGTGATTGCGGTGGCGTTAGTGGCCATGGGTCAAACGCCGGATTACCTTAAAATACGACGCTATATCACCGATATTGATGCGCTGTTGATTCTTTATGGCCGACATTGGCTAGCCGAAAATGGCCCCGAAGATTGGCAGGATGAGCTAGGCGAATTACAGGACAGCATTAATCTGAAATCACTGCCGCGTATTGATCAGGGTAAAGACCTTGAAGCTGTGGCGATGGTTCGCTATCTCAATGCCCATGTGACCTTTGATCAGGTGTTAGAAGGGCTAATTTCAGCCTTCCGTTACGACCGCGAATACTTCCTAAAAATCACCGTATCCATCAAACCGTTTTTGGAAAAACTGACCACTGGCAACATCGCTTCAATTTTGGCACCGGATAAAGCAAATGCTGATGATCAACGACCGGTGTTGGAATGGGCTCAAGCCATACGCTCTAATGCAGTTGTCTATGTGGGCTTAGATGCACTTACTGATCCAGAGGTGGCCAGTGCGGTGGGTGCATCCATGTTCAGTGACCTGACCAGCCTAGCGGGCCATATTTATAAACACGGTATAGAACCAGTCAATACTCGTCAGCAGACTAAACGCCCGCCCGATATTGTGATTCACGGTGATGAGTTCTCTGATTTGATCGGGCCGCAATTTAAAACACTGATCAATAAAAGTGGTGGTGCAGGCTACCAGCTGAACTTGTACACCCAAACCTGGAGTGATCCGATTGCCGAACTGGGTAGTGAAGCGAAAGCTGGGCAGTTAGCCGGTAATATCGGCACCATGCTGATTATGGGCGTAAAGGAAGTGGCTACCTGTGAGATGTTCACCAAGCAGCTGCCGGAAGTCAGCGTCAGCGAAATCATGGCGGTATCGGGTGTCACTGACAATGAGGATGCCGTTGGCGGTTTTACCTCCAATAATCAAGACCGGGTGAGTATCAGCCGTGTACCGATGATTTCTCCCGCTGATATTGTTGCACTCCCAAAAGGGCAGGCGTTCGTCCTGCTCCGAGGCAGTGAATTGTGGAAAATCCGTATTCCCATGCCGTCCAAAACAGATGATCAGGAGCTGCCAGACGATTTAGGCGGCATGCTCCAGCATATGCGGCGCAGCTATACCTCCGTAGTGGATTGGCCCAGCTACCATGGCCGATAGGCAGGGGTGATAAACCCATGACCAAGCCGCAGCAGTATCAACCCCCCAGAAGAAAAGAACCTGGTCTTCTAGGCAACTTAATTTCAGCAGTGGTTCAGTTGGTGGTTTGGTTAATCATCAGTTTGATGTTATCGATCATCATCGAGTGGGTAGGTATGATCTGGTTCTGGCCAGAGCTGGGTAGTGATCACGCCAAAACGGTACTTGCCACTGATCAGGCCTATCTTAACCAGCAGTTGTACGAACAATCCACCGCAATAAAAAATGATGTTATTGCCGCTACTCATCAGGCGGTAACGTGGATAGCTCATCAATCCTGGTTCAAAACGATTATTCAATCAGTACCAACTGCTTCAACGGGTAGCTTCGGAGTATTTCAGGAGTGGGTGTATGACAGCTATCAGCGATACCGTGACTACCTACAAGCATCAACCTACGTCACGCAAACTTTCGTAATTCGGTTGGCGTTAATTCTATTTTCGCTGCCCATTTTCGCAATCGCAGCACTAGTAGGTGGTGTTGATGGGTTGGTAGAGCGGGATCTTAGGCGCTGGGGCGGCGGACGGGAGAGTAGCAATGTTTTCAATCTAGCCAGAAGGTCAATTGTGCCTGCGTTTGTAGTGGCCTGTGTGGTCTATATCAGTTTGCCGTTTAGTATCAATCCGATAATTGTCATACTGCCCTTTGCCTGCCTGTTGGGAATGGCTGTCCGAATTGCCTTCGAGCGGCTCAAAAAGTATTTCTGAGTAAGATCACTCATCACGAATTAGACTGGCTTGAAGCTTGTCTATTAAAGGCGCAATTACGCCATAGCAATCATCATACTCATCTTGATCTAATAGCTTTAACTTCTTGCCAGGCGAAATAGTGTGTCCATCATAATCAACGCCGTGTAAATCTACGGTGCCGAGAATCAATTGGTATTCATCAGGCGTGTTTTCAAATATAAACTTAATGATCTTGTGCCGGTTTGTTGCATCTTGATCTTGTTGGTTCGGCGAATCTATGATCAGTGGGAACAGAGGAAGAGTAGTGAATTCCTTTGCCGTGTAAAGAATAGCGTAGTAGTAGGCTAATAGCGCCCGTGGTGTGTCGCTACCTTGAGCTTTTATCGAAAGTGGTATGTCGCTGAAACCGCTCGAGTTAAGGGTGTGGACATTCAATTTGATAAGAAAAAGGTCTATCAATGTGTTGAACTTGCTAAGAATTGATTCCTTCCTTTCCTTATTGTTTAGCCTGGAACGATTGTCTCTTAGGGTTGATTGCCTCTCTTCGATTTCACTAATTTGCAAACTGTAGTTACTCTGGCTTTTGATGAAAATATCTTTTACTTGCTTGGAGCTTTCGTTTTGAATTATGTCCTTTAGTCGAACCTTGCTTTTCTCCACGTTGAGAAGGCTGGTGATTTCTCGGACTTTGCCGACTTGAAGGTTAAGTTGTCCTTCAAATTTGGCGACTTTTTTGGCGATTTTTTTCTTATCCTCAAGATAGTCAGATAGAAGACTCCTGCAAGTATCAATGTCTTCTAGAAGACCGAATCTGGAAACCATCGAGTTTTCATAACTTGCATTGCATGTGGGGCAGGTTATTTCACAATCAAGATTGTTAAGTGAGTGCTCATAGTCTTTATTGATTTCTCTTATAGACTTGCTGATAAGGATTATTTCATTATCAATAAATGCTTCTTGATTTTTTTGTTTTATCAGATTTTTTCGGTATTCATGCTCTTTTGATTTTAAGGCGTCAAGCTTGAGAATAAGACGGTTGATATCTTTCTTGAATGCTTTTATATCAATATCAAAAGTAACTTTAGGGATATGTTTTTCAACAGTTTTTTTTGCGGAGCTTAGTGCGGCAGTTTCGTTTCTTAGCGTTGTTAGTTTGTAAGACAGTAAATCTATCTGCTCTGACAGTCGATAATATTCATTAGGCCTGATTCCGCTAAAAAAGTCGATGATGTCACGCTTAAATGAACTGAATAAGCCAAGCCCTTCAAATGAATCCCAAGGTTTTGACCAGCTCTTATCTTGATCAATATAGAATGGCAGGAACTGAATTGCTGGTGATGCAGGTATTCTTTGGTTTGTCTTGGACTGTTTCAGTTGTAGCTTGTTTTCGAATAATTCCGCAAAGTACGGTGATAGTCCTTTTATTATGCTGTCAAAAGACTGAATGAGGTTCCCTGTTGAATCGAATAGGCCGATATGATTTCTTGAGCGAAGAATGTTGTAGTCTTTGTTCTTAAACGAAAAAGTAAGCAGGCTAATGGCGTCGGCTTTTTCCCAGACGGTATCAAAATGAACGTCAGCTCCAAGGGAGTGATAAATGGATTTTATGATGGAGGATTTGCCTACATCATTTTCTCCCGTTATCAGGTTCCTTTGGGGGTGGAACGTCACCAGCTTTGCCGATTTTTCCGGTATCGATAGAATCCTGAGTTGCTTTAATAGTAGCTGGTTTCGATTCATTTTTTCTCAAATGCCTTACGAGTTTTTTGAAATTATAATCGTTCACAATATTGCCATAGAATAATGGAGTTTACGTAGTGACTATTAAAGAGTGCAGCTACTTTGGATATTTGGACTTCCCAGCCTTTACTAGACACTGGTTGATTCCAATAAATACGCTTCTTCATATTTAGCCGGTGATACACCACCGGTATGAGAATGACGTTTGATTGGATTGTAAAACATTTCGATAAAATTAAATATCTCGGTTTTCGCTTCTTCCCTTGTCGAATAGATCTTACGTTTCGTCACTCGCTTTTTTATCGTTGCAAAAAAGCTTTCGGCAACCGCGTTGTCATGACAGTTACCACGCCGACTCATTGAGGGCGTAAGATTATGTTCTTTCATAAACGCGAGGTAATCCGCACTGGCATACTGACTGCCTTGATCACTATGGACTAACACTTCCTCTTTGGGCTGACGTTGCCAGATAGCCATAAGCAATGCGTTAATGACTAAGTGGCGATCGATATGCTTGCCCATTGCCCAGCCAATAATGCGACGCGAAAATAAGTCCATCACCGTGGCGAGATAAAGAAAGCCTTCGTATGTTCGTACGTAGGTAATATCGCTGACCCAGGCTAGATTAGGTTTGTCTGGGTTGAAGGCTCTATCCAATACATTGGCCGCTATCTTGGCGGGCTTACCGCCTTTAATATAACGTCGTTTATAGCCTATTTGCGCCCTTAGCTTATATTCTCGCATGATCCGCGCAACACGATGAACACTACAGCTTTCGCCTGCTTCGCGTAGATCACGATAAATCCAAGGGCTGCCATAGGTCCCGCCACTGGCTACGTAAGATGTTTTAATCAATGTGAGTAGCCGCTGATCTTCTTGCGCCCGAACAGACAGTGGTTGTCGTAACCACGCATAGAAACCGCTGCGATGAAGCCGAAAAACACGGCACATGTTAGCGATTGAAAACTCACTTCGATGCGTTTTGATAAAGGCGTACTTCACTCGGGCTGGCTTGCAAAGTACTTTGCGGCCTTTTTTAGAATGTCTCGTTCCTCCGTGACACGCATCAGCTCAGCTTTAAGTCGCGCTATCTCCACTTGGTCATTGGAAGACTTAATCTGATCGGTACTGCCATGCAGCTCAGACTTCCAGTGGTACAACGTTTTAGTACAGATGCCGAGTCGCTCCGCGACCTCGGCTACAGAATAGCCACGTTCAACAATCTGCTTAACGGCCTCTTCTTTAAACTGCTGTGTGTATCGTTTGCCCTTGCTCATAACACCCTCTCTTTGAGTTACATTTTAACTCTTCTGAGTGTCTAGCAAAGTCTGGGAAGTCCAATTTGGCTGGAGAGGTTTGTTCTAACCTGGAATATAACGTCGTTTAAAGGTGGGCTGCTTTCGGAGCCTATAGTGTCCAGTTCTTTAATGATGGCGCTTTCGAGATTTTTAAGGGCATTGTTGTCGTAGTCTAATCTGTCAGTTGTGTACTTCTTCCAGTTCCGCTGAAGTTTGATTACATCAGTAAAGTTTACGCCATCATTCTGTAACTGTTGTTTAATAATATCCCAGTTGTCAAAGTTGTTGTGAGATTTATTAACTCGCTGTATGAAGTCTTCGATTTCTGACTTGGTGATGCATTTATTGCGAATCAAGTCATCAAAAGATTTTATTTGCTCGGATGGATAATTGTTTTTGACTTTTATTTGGTCAGATATTGATTGATACCAGGGAGAGATAGGGATGTTGTGGTCACTGCCAAATATGGTTTCAAAGAAGTTGTGCAGTATTCCTCTAATATGTGTTTCATGATCATCGACACTTAGAGAACTCAGTTCTAGATGCAGGCTGCTGAGATTTATGGTGCTGCCAAGCTGGGTTTTAATAGCGTTAGAAATTTTATCCTGATCTTTGGTTTCTAATTGATCAGCGGTAGTTACTGGTGCTGGTGGAATAAATGAAAAATAGGCATTGGTTACGAAACGTAATTGGGAGTTATGTCCGGCAAAGTTTTTCTTGTTTTCATAGAGCTTACCGATTATCGATAGTTTATCTGGATTATTATTTTTCCCTTTTTCAGATTTGGTGAGCTGGTGTACAGACCATTTGTCACCAGTTGTCTTGGTTTTCACCTGGATAAATTGAAGGTTTGAGGGGGCGACTTCAGAGTCCAGTATCAGAATATCGTCATGGAACTCGAAAGCGAATACGTATTCCTTACCTGACAAATGATATTCAATCAGTTCGGCAAGTGCCCAGTTTCTCTGGTATGCGAACCTTGCTGGGCTGCGTGAGCCTGCTACTTCTGTTTGAGAAGTATTAACAAGATCCTGCTGTAGTGAATTCGCCATTAGAATGAGTCCTTTTATTCGGGCAAATAATAACCGAGATTACCTATTAAGGCGATTAGTGGTTGTTTTCTCGGCCAAATGTTGGGGCAGCCCCTTCGGCTGGGATAAATCAATTGTAGTAGCAAGATTGCTAATGCCTAGACAAGATTGTACTATTTCGACACTTGTATAACACCTATGTAATTGGAGTTGGTTTGTGGGTGATCAAATATTGACCGTCAAAGAGGTTGCAGAATATCTCAAAGTCAATGAGAGGACTGTCTACCGTATGGCTACTGCCAGTAAGCTACCTGCGTTTAAGGTCGGTGGCTCTTGGCGCTTTAAACAGGCCGAGATTGAAAGGTGGATCAAAGAGCAATCCAACAATAAAAGTGGTAATGCCTGATGTTGCAGTTGGATACGCTCGGTGGCGCTGTAGCTAGGGCATCCGTGAACAGATCCCGCCTGGTATTTTTATCGGCGCAGCAGTCAGAGCACGGCGCCCTGGCGGAATATGAGCACCTGAATATGAATAGGCTGTTATCCGAGCGGCTCATCGGGGTGCCCAAGCAGGAAAGAGAGAGATCGATTAATCAGCTAGTGTTGAGCCTGGTTAGTGGTAGCGCTGGTGACGTGGTGATAATCACGGGCCTTGAGATCCTGTTTGACCGCTCCCTAGCTGTTGATCCTATTCGACTGTTAGCTACTTGCGCTAAAAATAAAACACTCTTGGTCTGCTGGCCGGGAGATAAAACCAGTACGGGGTTGAGCTATGCCACGCCTAGTCACCCTGAATATCGAAACTATAAAACATCGGATTTAAGCGATGTTATTTTTTTAACAGCTGATGCACAGCTGCATTTGAGGGATGTAAATGAAATACGGTGATTTAATTCAGTTTGAGCCTCTAGAGACTGTATTGCAGTTGCGTGATGCCAACGATGAGCAGACCGCTGCAAATATGGTAAAGACCTATGTGGTCTCTGATGAAATGGCAGAGCGTCTTATCGACTTGGTGTTTCCACAACTGCAATTTGAAAAGCCGATGGATAACAAGGGTATTCTGATTGTTGGTAACTACGGCACAGGTAAATCGCACCTCATGTCTGTTGTTTCCAGTATTGCCGAGCACCAAAACTTGGCAGCTGAATTGAACAATACAAAGGTGGCTGAAGCTGCTGCCAGTATTGCTGGTAAGTTTAAGGTTATCCGTACAGAGGTCAGTGCAGCTTCAGAAATGTCCTTGCGGGATATTGTCACCAGTTTGCTGACTGAGGAGTTGGCAAAGATGGGGGTGACCTATTTATTTCCTCCTGCTGATCAAATTAAAAATCATAAGTCTTGCTTTGAAGATATGATGGCGGCCTTTCAAGCCATCTACCCTGACCAAGGGCTACTATTTGTGGTGGATGAACTACTGGATTACCTGGACTCCCGTAAAGACCAACAGGTAGTGCAAGATCTTGGTTTTATGCGAGAAATCGGCGAGGCAAGTAAGCATTTACGTTTTCGCTATATTGCCGGTATTCAGGAAGCCATCTTCGACAGTCACCGCTTCCAGTTTATTTCAGATCGTATCCGCCGAGTGAAAGACCGCTTTGAGCAGGTCTTTATAGCCCGCAACGATATTAAGTTTGTGGTCTCTGAGCGACTACTAAAAAAGACGGCTGACCAGCAAGCGAATATCCGTGACTACCTAACGCCATTTGCCAAATTCTACGGCAATATGAATGAGCGACTGGATGAGTTCGTAAATTTGTTTCCTGTCCACCCGGATTATATCGATACCTTTGAGCAAGTCAGCGCCGTTGAAAAACGCCAGATTCTAAAGAGTCTGTCGATCAGTATGAACAAGCTCATGGGGCAGGCAGTGCCACAGGATTATCCAGCACTAGTGGCCTACGATAGCTACTGGAAAGAGCTGAGTGCTGATGCTGGTTACCGAACCGTTCCTGATATTCGTGAAGTAATAAATGTGAGTAACGTATTACATGAGCGTATTAGCCGCAGTTTTACTCGCCCGGCTTACCAAGCCATGGCGTTACGTATTATTGATGCACTGTCTCTGCATCGTTTGACGGTCAATGATATTCATGCACCGGTTGGTGCAACGGCTAAAGAGTTACGCGATACCTTGTGCTTATATCAACCGGGTATCGAAGAGTTAGGCGGTGACCCTGCCGATGATTTGTTGTCCCAGGTTGAAACCGTCTTGCGGGAAATACACAAAACTGTCAGTGGTCAGTTTATTTCCAGCAACCCGGATAACCACCAGTTCTATATTGATTTGAAAAAGACCGATGACTTCGATGCCATTATCGAGCAGCGAGCAGAAACACTGAGTGATGAGGCTAAAAACCGGGCCTACCACAAGGCGCTATACAATATTCTAGAATGCTCAGATCTACCCAGTACCGAGTTTAGAAACCTCTGGGGTGATGAGATCATCTGGGCTGAGCGCAACAGTGGTCGTATGGGCTGGTTGTTTTTTGGTACACCGAATGAGCGCAGCACGGCGTATCCGCCAAGGGATTTCTACCTGTATTTCATACAGCCTTTTGAATACCCGAAGATTAAAGATGAAAAAAGAGCCGATGAATTGCAGTTTTTTCTGTCTAACTTTGACGACAAGTTTAAATCTGCCTTGGAAAATTATGCGGCAGCAATAGACCTTTCAGGCACGGCCTCTGGTCATGCCAAGCAAACTTATGAGGCAAAAGCGAATAACTTCCAACGGGATATGAATAAATGGCTGCAAGAGAATATGTCCAAGGCTTTTGATGTCGTTTACCAGGGTAAGAAAAAGCCCATGATGGATTGGGTTAAAGGTCAGAACTTTCGTGACAGAGCAGGGTTGGGGGCTAATGAACGGATAAATTTCCGGGATATGATCAACACTATTTCCGGTATTTGCCTCTCGCAGCACTTTGAAGAAATTGCACCGCAGTATCCACAGTTTTCTGTGCTAGTAACCAACCGTAATCGTGAGCAGTATGCCAAAGATGCTTTGCGGGTGATCAGTGGTGGTAATCCTACCAAACAGGCTACCGCTGTATTAGATGCACTTAAGCTTTTAGACGGTGATCGTATCACCCCTAGTGGCTCTCCTTATGCCCAATACATCGTTGCCAAATTGAAGGAGAAGGCACAGGGTCAAGTGGTAAACCATACTGAATTGCTGGAAGAAGTTAACGGTGCTGAGTATTTGGCACCCGATACCTACCGTCTCGAAAATGAATGGACCGCTGTATTGCTGGCATCGCTGGTTTATTCCGGCGATATCGTATTGGCCATACCGGGTAATAAATTTGATGCCTCTAAATTATCTGAGCTGGCATCGACACCTGTTGATGATATTGCGGCCTTTAAGCACATCGAACAGCCTAAAGACTGGAATATGCCAGGGCTGCAGGCACTGTATGAATTGCTGGGCTTAGCCCCAGGCTTAGCTATAGAAGTATCACAAAACAAAGAGGGCAGTATTGCCTCGCTGCAGGACCGTATTGCCGATAAAGTGAGAAGGTTGGTGACCACCACTCACAGCATGCGAGAGCAACTACCGTTTTGGAGTGGTCATGTTCTGACTGAGGCTGAAGCTGACCAATACAAACAACAATTGGCCGAGACCAAAAATTTTCTTGAAAATCTGCAGGCCTATAACAGTGCCGGTAAACTTAAAAACTTCCGTTACAGCGCAGATGAGGTGCGTAACCACAAGGTTGGTCTCGATCAGTTGGAGTCTATCGAGCAATTACAGCAAGTGGTTGAAGAACTAAGTGGGCTAGCTATGTACCTGTCAAAGGCCGAGGCCGTATTACCTATCGCCCATGCCGATGTTGAAGGTTGGCAAGGGCGCTTAAAAGCCGTTCGATCAGATCTTCTTGATGCATTGGGCGATGCGAATAAGCGGATGAAGTCCGGATTTCAGTCTAAGGCGATTAATCAGCTAGCAGATTTAAAGAACGAGTATATCCGCATTTATTCAGGCTTATTTGCCAAAGCTCGTTTGACCATTAATGAAGATAAGCGCAAGCGCGATCTGTTGAATGATACTCGCATCGCGCAGCTTCAGGCACTGAGTACCGTTGATATTTTACCCAGTAATCAACTGAATGAATTCCGTAACTCACTGGCTAGTCTTAAATCTGCCAGCGCACTGTCTGAGAGGGACTTACAAGCTGACCCTATCCCAAGTAATTCAGACTTCCGACCTAATCATGAAGACTTGTCTATATCGGCATCTCAAAAGTTAGAGCAGCTGCAGAATAAGCTGGATAACCTAGTGCAAGACTGGACTCGAAACTTACTGGATAACCTTGAAGACCCGGTCACCCACGATAGCCTTAACCTCTTAGCGAATGATGAAAGAAGTCAGGTCGATGGCTTTATAAATAGTAAAGCGTTGCCTCAGCCTATTGATGACAGTTTTGTTAAAGCGTTGCGGCAGGTGCTGCAGGGTTTGGTGCCCGTTGAACTTACCGCCGCTCAAATTGAGAAAGCGCTATTCGGCCAAGGCTCAGCAGCAACCGTGGAGCAACTTAAGACGCGGCTAGATCAATTCTTAACGGAGCAGTGTCGAGGCCAGGACGTCAGTAAAGTACGAATCGTGCTGAAATAAGGGAATATTTGTGAACGAAAATAAATTGTACGAATTGCTCGATGGTCTTGAATGGAAAGATCTTGAACTTAAGGAGTCTAGAGTCAAAGTACCTGAAAGCGCCTATGAGTCGGTGTCGGCTTTCTTAAATACTGAAGGCGGGCATATCGTTTTAGGGGTTAATGATAAGAAAGAAATTGTAGGTGTTATTGATGTTGATAAAATTCAGAATGACTTTATCGGAAATTTACATAACCCAGAGCGCTTTGGTTCACCAGTAATGTTTGAAGAGTATTTAAAGCAGCATCAAGATATGAATGTGCTGGTTTTTTATATTCCGGAAGCAAACAGAAAAGATAAACCGGTTTATGTAAAAACAAAAAAACAAGGTAATGTGGCTTTTATTCGCAAGGGTGGAGGTGACTATAAATGTGGTAAAGCTGAGCTGGATCGGATGATTGCCGATGCACAAGAGGTTCGCCCGGATGGCGAGCTTCTAGATATTGCCCCCGATGATTGTCTGGATGCTAATTCCCTTAAGTGGTATCGCCATCGCTATGAAAACAAAGGGGGTAATCGTTCTTTAGAAACGTTTTCTGATCATGACTTTTTAGTTGAGCTGGGTTTGCTTGTAGAGCATAAAGGCAGCTTATTACCTACCCGTGCCGTGGTGCTGTTGTTGGGTAAAACCTCCCGTGTTAGGCAATTAATGCCAAGACCTATTGTGGACTGTTTACGGTATGGCTTTGAACGTGATCATGCCAATGCCGGACAACGTTGGGATAAACGTGTCACCTGTGAAATGAATATTATCAATAGCTGGCAGGCAATTGTAGATTGGTATAACAGCTTTACAGATAACCCGTTTAATCTCGACCAGGTCAGTGGCCAGCGTACAGATGTGCCACCTGATTTTGTAGCCTTTCGTGAGTCGGTAATCAACCTGTTGTCCCATCAAGATTTTACTGACCATAGCCGTTGGCCAACAATAGAAAATTTCAGTGATGTGACTCGTTTTTGGAATCCAGGTGATGCCTTTGTGACGGCGGATAAGCTGTTGGAGCCGGGCGCAAAAGAAGTTCGTAACCCGGTGATAGTTCGCGCCCTGCGTGATATCGGTTTCAGTGAGCAATCTGGCTGGGGCCTAAGAGATGTCTACAGGAACTGGAGCGATTTAGGTCGTGTGCCTCCCGTATTGAATAATGATAAATCGAATAAGTGCTTTGAGCTGGAACTTCAGCGAAAAGTATTAATGTCTGAAGAACAAATCTTATTTCAGAGCCAGATTGGTATTAATCTACAGCCCAAAGAGGCTGAAGCCTTTGCAAACCTGTGTGCCTCCGAAAGAGCCCATATTACCCATTCTGCTTTGCGAGCTGCATTGGGCCTAAATGGTGTTGAAACTGGCAAAATAGTGCAAAAACTCATCATTCAAGGTGTTGCCGTAGCTGTCGGCGATCACGCTATTGCTCTGGCAGATCATTTAAAACCGCTTAGAAATCAATTGCTTAGATCTGATCTGGTCGAGGGTGTAGGAATGGCTGAGCTAGGTGACTTGTCCACTGAACAAGTTGAAACTGAGGCGCCCGACTTGTCCACTGAACAAGTTAAACCGCTTACTGCATTGACTGATAAGCAGAGGGCGTTGCTGAGCTACTGCGATGTGCCAAGGTCGATGGCTGAGATGCAAGAACATGTCGGTGCCGGTAGCCGAGGCTTCTTAAAGGATACTCATCTGGCGCCATTGTTAGATCATGGCCTGATGACCATGACGATACCGGATAAGCCTAGATCCTCGAAACAGCAATACGTTGTCACTGATAAAGGGTTGGCTTTGAAAGAAGCAATGAAACAAAAGCAAAGTAACTAAACAAAGCTAGCTTGGACAGTGAAAGTGACCAAGCTGCTAGGTAACAAAAAACAGAGAGCAGTGGAATGGCAATCAATACAATGACACCCGGTGAAGGTTTAGACCTTGATAACCCGAATCAACAGGTCAAGCAAGATGGTCCCGTCGAATGCTTGGGTAAAACCTTTGCCAATGATGCTGAGCGCAGGGAACATTATCTAGCGATATTAGCTGAGAAGCTGAAAGACCCTGAATTTCGAAAAATCGAAGGCTTTCCGATCGGTGAGGATGAAGCGATTCTGGAGTTGTCTGATCCGCCGTATTATACCGCTTGTCCAAACCCTTTCATCGAAGATTTTATTACTCACTACGGCCGACCATATGACCCTGCAGCGAGTTATAAGCGGGAGCCATTGGCAGTAGATACGTCTGTTGGCAAAAATGATCCAATATATAAAGCGCATTCATACCATACGAAGGTGCCTCATTTGGCTATCGTCCCATCAATACTTCATTATACGAATCCAGGGGATGTTGTTTTGGATGCATTTGGTGGGTCAGGAATGACTGCTGTTGCGGCTCAATGGTGTGGTAGTGCTCCAGCTGAGTATAGAAATGAGCTGGAATCCCATTGGGCCAGTCGTGGCTGGGCTAGCCCTGAATGGGGGTTTAGAAAAGCTATTCTCAATGATCTGTCGCCTTCAGCCACTTTTATTTCTTCAAATTATAATCTCAGCTTTAATATTGCTCAGTTTTTATTCGAGGCTGAGAGGATTATTGCTGAAGTAGAGGATGAGCTTGGTTGGATGTACTGTTCGAAAGTATCGGGTGTGGATGGAGTAATAGATTTTACTGTGTGGTCTGATGTTTATCACTGTCCTGAGTGCGCCGGAGAAATAATTTTTCATGATCATGCATTAGATGAAGAAACAAAAAAAGTTAAGAGCTCTGTAGTATGTCCAGATTGTGGCACAGATATTAGTAAAAATAACCTTGAGCTTGCATTTGAAACAGTGAGATCTCCGTCTACAGGGATAACAAAAGAGCGGCCAAAACGGGTCCCAGTATTAGCGCGAGTAACAGTTGGTAAGAAAAAAGTAGTAAAGAGTATAGATGCGGACGATTTAAAAATCATTAGTAATATCGCAGCATTGGAGTACCCGTCAAATGCTCCGGTCGTTGACTTTCCTGATATGCAGATGATGCGTGTTGGTAGAATGAAAACAACCAATGTGAAGAGTATTGAAGACTTGTTTATGAGCAGGTCATTGCATGTTCTAGCAAGATACTTTGCGAAGGTCAATCAAGTAGAGGATGAGGGGATTAAAAGGACGTTGCGGATTATCGCACAGCATCAGTTTGTCAATGCTTCAGTTATGAATCGCTATAGGCCAGCTTCTTCCTTCGGAAACTCACCTATGACTGGAGTTTTTTATGTGTCTTCTTTGATTGCTGAGGCTAACGTTTTGTCCTTAATTCGGGGTAGTGTTAAAAGAATTAAGAGAATGGAAAAAAGTCCTTGGGGTGAATTACATGGTAATGGTGATAATGTTGTCATTTCCACAGGAAGTGCAGCGAAGCTTGATCAGGTTGGAGATAATTCAATCGATTATATATTTACTGACCCACCATTCGGAGAAAACATTTATTATTCAGATTTAAATTATATAGTTGAAGCTTGGTATGGCGTTCTTAGCAATTCAGAGCCTGAAGCTATTATTGATAGAGTGAAAGGAAAGGGGGTTAGCGAATACCAAGGACTTATGGCTGACTGTTTCTCTGAATACTACAGGGTTTTAAAGCCTGGTAGGTGGATGACGGTAGTGTTTTCTAATAGTAAGACTGCTGTCTGGAATGCCATACAGGAGGCTTTGCAACAAGCTGGGTTTATTGTTGCTGAGGTGTCGACCTTAGATAAGGTGCAGCTGAGCTTTCAGCAAGTTATGTCACCAAATGCAGTTAAGCAGGATTTGGTTATATCAGTTTATAAACCTAATGGTGGGTTCGAGGATAGATTTAACCAGGAGACTGATGATGAGGGGGTTTGGGATTTTGTAAAAACCCATTTAGGTTATTTGCCGGTTACTAAAAAAGACGGTGATGTTATTGTCAAGATTAGAGAGCGAGACCCAAGAGTTTTGTATGATCGGATGGTGGCGTATTTTGTACTGAACCTCCGGGATGTTCCAGTTTCTACTAGGAAGTTTTTAGAAGGTGTTTCTGAAAGATTTGCTGAGCGGGATGGGATGGTTTTTTTACCAGATCAAGTTATTGGATATGACCGAAGCAGGATGACGAGCAGTCAGTTAAAACAGCTTACAATTTTTGTGGATGATGAAGCATCTGCTATTGAATGGCTGCGGCAGTTGCTAAATGAAAAGCCTCAGACTTATCAGGATATTCACCCTAAGTTTGTTAATGAATTGTCAGGCTGGAAAAAAGCAGAAGAGCAACTGGAGTTATCCAAATTGCTTGAGCAAAACTTTTTAAATTATGACGGGGTTGGCCCTATTCCACCTCAAATCCATAGCTATCTTTCTACCAATTTTAAAGAGATGCGAAATCTTGCCAAGGATGATCAGCAGCTAATTAAAAAGGCTAAAGATCGTTGGTACGTGCCTAACCCTGAGCGCGAAGAAGATTTACAGAAATTACGTGATCGTGATTTGCTCAAGCAGTTTTCAGAATACAAAGCGCACTCTGGTCGTAAGTTAAAAACTGTCAGGCTGGAAGCTGTGCGTTGTGGCTTTAAAAAAGCATGGCAAGAGCGTGACTATACAACCATTATTAATGTTGCAGAGAAAATTCCTCAGGATTTATTGCAGGAAGATCAAAAACTGCTGATGTGGTATGACCAGGCTCAGACCCGTGCCAGTGATGAGAGTCTGTTCTAGTGAGCCAGACTGTTGATGAGGTGTTGTTTCAAATAGGTGACTGGGTATGGCTACAAAGCGCCGATCTAAAAGGAACGGGGCAGGCTGGCAGAGTCATTGATACCGACAGACTATGGGGCGCTGTCAGCTACAGAGTTTGGTTGGTGCAGAGTTCTGCTTCTGAAGGCGGCAGGGTTATTAAAGTCGAAGCCGATCAGGTTTCTTCCTATACGATTGCGAATATAGTCACTCCCGAATCGATTGCCTACCTTGCCGCAGCTGCCCGTGTGGCCGCCAGCCAGCAAGAGGAAATATTGCTGGCCCCTATGGGCAGTAATGTTATTCCCTTGCCTCATCAGTTAAAGGCGTTAAATAAAGCCATCAGCAAATCACAGGTTCGTTATCTGCTCGCTGATGAAGTGGGCTTAGGTAAAACCATTGAAGCTGGCTTGGTAATGCGTGAGCTAAAGCTTCGAGGCTTGGTGCGCAGAATACTGGTGGTGGCCCCTAAAGGCTTGGCGACACAGTGGGTCAGTGAAATGCAGGTCCACTTTAATGAACCGTTTGAGTTAGTCATACCCGGTGATTTGATCGGGAATGGTCAGAGTGTTACTGAGAATATCTGGCAGCGATATGATCAGGTGATCTGCCCGATGGATTCCATCAAGCCGATTGAAAAGCGGCGTGGTTGGAGTCTGGATAAGATTAACCAGTACAACAAACAGCGCTTTGATGATGTGATCAGTGCTGGTTGGGATCTGATTGTGGTGGATGAGTCTCACCGCCTACAAGGCAGCACCGATACGGTTGCCCGCTTTAAGCTGGGGCAAGGCTTAGCCGATGCTGCCCCTTATTTTCTTCTGCTATCGGCAACACCGCACCAGGGAAAGTCAGATGGGTTTCAGCGCTTACTGTCATTGCTGGATAGAGAGCGCTTTCCCGATGAAGCTTCTATTACGCAGGAGCGAGTACAACCTTATGTGATTCGTACTGAAAAGCGTCAGGCTATTGATGCTGAAGGAAAGCCGTTGTTCCGTCCACGGAAAACCCAATTGGTCAGCGTGGCTTGGCAAAGTGCCCATGCTACTCAGCGTGATCTCTACGATGCAGTAACGGATTATGTGCGTGAAGGTTACAACCAGGCATTGGAGACTAAGCAGAATGCCATTGGCTTCTTGATGATACTGATGCAGCGTTTGGTGGTCTCCAGCCCTGCGGCTATTCGCGCAACATTGCAAAGGCGGCTGGACGTATTGAATAAACCTTCACTGGTTGAGCAGGCATCGTTGCTTAGCAGTGAGGAGTGGGAAGACTTGGATGGTCAGCAGCAAGCTGATGAGTTATCTAACACCAAGATCAAGGCGTTAAAAAATGAGAAGGCAGAAGTGCAATACCTGTTGGATTTGGCCGAGCGTTGTGTGCAACAAGGTATTGATGCCAAGGCAGATGCGCTGTTGGAGTGGATTACTCAGCTACAGCGTGAAGAGGATGACCCTAATCTCAAAATTTTGATTTTCACTGAGTTTGTACCAACGCAGATGATGATGGCAGAGTTTCTGAAAGATCGTGGCATGTCAGTGGTAACGCTGAATGGCTCTCTGAGTATGGAGGAGCGTAAGCAGGTCCAGAAATCTTTTGCTGAAAATACCCGTGTGCTAATTTCTACTGATGCTGGTGGCGAAGGTCTTAACCTACAGTTCTGCCATGTGATTATCAATTATGATATCCCCTGGAATCCTATGCGCCTGGAGCAGCGAATAGGTCGTGTAGACCGTATCGGTCAGAAGAAAGTGGTGCGTGCTCTTAACCTGGTATTTGAAGGTACTGTTGAACATAGAGTACGAGAAGTATTGGAAGAAAAACTCAACATTATTCTCGAAGAGTTCGGCGTGGATAAAACCAGTGATGTTCTGGATTCAGCCCAGGCTGGCAAGCTATTCGATGAGTTGTATACCGGGGCAATTAATAACCCTGATGCTATTGATGCCGAAATTGAAAAAGCACTGCAGCAACTGAAAGAGCAGGCAGCAGCCAGTAAAGGCAGTAAAGAGCTGTTTGCCGATGATAGCCCGGTGGATACAGCGGAGGCCTACAAGATCAGTCAACACCCGCTACCTTATTGGGTAGAGCGCATGACGTTGAACTATCTAAAAGATCAACAAGAAATTGGCGGTGAGGTTATTCGCAATGATGATCAGACCTGGCAGTTACAATGGCCTGATGGTGAGCGGTGGGAGAGCAGCTTATTTGACAATAAGCTGGCCGAAGATTTCCCAGCTGCAGATCACATTACCCTGGATAGCCCCAAGATTCGTGACCTACTACAAAATTTACCTCACTGGGTGCCAGAGCAGCATGTGCCTACGGTGAGCATTCCGAGTATACCGGATTCAGTCGATGGCTTGTGGTCGCTGTGGCAGATCACGCTAGATACTTCTGGCTTGGCGCGATCTAAAAGCCTTAAGCAAACCGCTTATTTTCCTGTTTATCAAACGATGGAGGGCAAGGCCTTTCCTGCTACAGCAAAGCGGGTGTGGGAGGCATTACTGAGTAATGATGTGAAGCTAGATACCGATGACTTTCTTCAGCCTGATCACGCTACTGTTTATAAGTTTGCCAAGCAACAAGCTGAAGATATTGGTGTCACGACTTTTGAAGAATTGAAAAGTAAGTACACTGAAAATTTGGCGCAGGAAGAAGAAAAGGCCGAGTATGGATTTAAAGCCAAGGAGCGATCGATAGAGCGTATTGGTTTGCCAGAAGTGAAAGCTCATCGCTTATCTAAGTTACATCATGAACAAAAGCAGTGGCAGGATGACTTTGCCAAGCGAAAAAAGATAAAGCCTGAGCTGAGCGCGTTGCTGATACTGCGAATAAAACCAAGGTGACCGAGTAATGATCGATAAGGATATATTGCCGGTCTGGCAACAGAAAATATTAAAGCAACTGGAGGGTCATTTAGCGAGGCACTTTATTGCCGATGACCCTGACTGTTTGCTGTCTGAGGAGTCACTACAAAAGGCGCTGCTAGTAAATGATTTTCAGTTCTACTTTTTTGAGGGTTCAATAGAGCTTCGTCATTTTTTATCAGTGCAGTTAGCGGCAGACTCAGCTCGCTGTGTCATCAGTGTTGATTCGGATACTTATGATGTCAATGCATTGCCTTATGATCTATTGAGTAATGCTCAGCGACTGTCGGTATCTTTGGGAGACTGCTTTCCTGACTTCGCCTATGCAGTACTTAAATCTCTGCAAGCAGAAGAGCTGAATGCACTGGATGCTGCAGTGGAAGAATATATGCCGGGGCAGATGAATGAATCTGCCAGCTGTGACTTTGTGTTGCGCCACGTTTTTAAACTGGCCCCTGAAGTTATACAGACATCTTCGGATTTGTTGAGGAGTTTGTTAAGGCTGCATTACCGTGATGTCGAACTGCCAGGAGTACTCAAAAGCCGTTTGATTGTTTTGCTCGCTCGCCGTAAACCATTTGCGCAGTGGCCGCTAGATGAAATTGTATCAAGCAAAAATGATTTCTTTGCATTCCTCCAACGGCACTGGTCTGCGTATATTGATGAAGTTGTTGAGTCGTTGGAGCAGGACATTAGAGAGCCCAAGGCTGTCTATCAATTTTCAGGTAAAGCTGAAGATAAAGTGGTTCTGCCTTTCGGTCATGATGACGTCAGGATCTATATCGATAATCTGTTTCTTGAAGGGTACCTAAGCTCCATAGAAGTGAAGGCTCCAGATCGTCTAATAGGTCACTGGTGTCTGGTAGGTGTTCTGCAAGACCCCGAGAAAGAATTAAAAAAACGGATTTCCGGTTTGCTCAAACTTTGTGAAGAGACACTGCCAGCAAAAGATGATCGGCACCAACAATGGCAGCAGTATGCTTACCGTTGGGCAGAGTTATCTGCTTGCTATCATTCAAATACTCGTCAGTTGAGTGCTGCTGAGGGGATAACAATTGACTATGCTGAGCTGCAACAGAAAGTCGATGACCGTTTTTCCGGTTGGATGCTTGATAAATACACAGGCCTCCATAACCATCCACCAATGCCTCCTGTAATGTTGCATCACATACCCAGAGTAATGGCTCGGGATATGGATAATAGCAAACATGCTAAAACTGCTTTAATTTTGGTGGATGGCTTGGCTATTGATCAGTGGATTACGACTAGGCGCGAAATCAATATTGGTGAGCATTTGGTCGAGTCTGCTGTGTTTGCCTGGGTGCCAACTATTACTTCGGTTTCTCGTCAGGCGTTGTTTTCAGCAAAGGCTCCTTATCAATTCGCCAATACTATTGCGACGACCAGCAGCGAGCAAAAAGCGTGGGAGCAGTTTTGGCTCGATTATGGGCTGGAAAAAAATCAGATTTATTATAAAAAAAGTTTAGGCACAGATAATATCGATGCTTTGATTGATGAGCTTACCGACAGGCGTTTGCGTGCTGTTGGCTTGGTGATCAATACCGTGGATGACATGATGCATGGTATGCAGCTAGGTGCTGCCGGGATGCACAACCAGATTAAGCTATGGGCGCAAGGTGGTTACTTGCAGCGATTGATTGAAGCGTTATTAGATAGTGGGTTTTCAATTCATTTAACGTCTGACCACGGTAATGTTGAGGCCGTAGGGTCTGGTAAAATTAAAGAGGGCGCTGTTGCTGAAAGCCGAGGCGAGCGAGCCAGAGTCTATAAAACTGAGGCGCTCATGGAGAGTGTCGATTTCGGTGCTGCAGATGCAGTGGTATGGCCTCGTACAGGCTTGCCCAATGACTATTGGCCGGTGGTTATGAAAGGGCGAGAAGCTTTTGTCGCAAAAGGCGAAAAAATTGTAGGGCATGGTGGTATCGCTATCGAGGAGGTGATTGTGCCATATATAACTGTAAGTAGAGATGTGAATGAATAATAAGAAACCCTTGGTTGGTTTTGATCGTTATGTTGAAAAGACTTGGATGGACCAGGTTGCCAAGTTGGTTGTGGACGGTAATGAACTGAATGACGTCAATGAAAAACTTGACGAGTTTTTATTGCCTTTAATTAACGGAGAAACTAGTCGTCGGAAAACCAAGAATATCCTGACCGCTACTTGGGCTAAGTCTATGGCGGGTGAAGCGCTGTATAAACAAGAGGGTGCCGCACTATTCGCAAATGCGAATAAGGAGGATCGATTGGCTATTCACTATGGAATGAGCATCGCTACATACCCATTCTTTATGTCCCTAAGCAAGATATTAGGCCGCTTGTTCAAGCTGCAAGATGAAGTAAGTAATACGGAATTCTACCGTCGTGTTATCGAGGTAGTAGGTGATCGGGATAGCATTAAGCGTGCTGCAGCTAGGTATTTACAAAGTCTAATAGAGTGGGGTGTGTTAGAGCCGTCTGGTAAGGCTACGGTAAAGCTGGGAGCTAAGGTACAAATTGTGGGATCTGATTTAATAACCTGGTTGTATGCTTCGATATTATTTTCATCAGATAGAGATAGGCTTTCTATTGATGATATAACCTCAGACCCTTGTTGGTTTCCATTTGAAATTCCTCATGGATATTTCAATGTCAATGAATCTAAAATTATCGAGATAATACATAAAGGTATTGGAAGTACTTTGATTGCTTTGTCATAAAAATTAAATTCCAAGCCATATTTACAAGGTAAGCAGTTTTGCGTATTGAAAAAATTAATATCGAAAACTACAAGTGCTTTGAAGGCCTTTTTTCAGTCACCTTCAATGAAGGGGTGAATATCATTGTCGGAGACAATGAGGCAGGTAAATCGACAATCTTAGAGGCAATAAACCTGGCTCTCACCGGCATACTACACGGTCGATATTTGAAAAATGAGCTGAGTCAGTATCTGTTTAATTATAACGTGGTAAGTGCTTACCTTGAAGGTTTGAAGAAAGGGGATAACCCAGTTTTACCCTTCATCACAATCGAGGTGTATTTTTCAGGTGATGATTTACCCTTGTTCGAAGGGAATGGTAATAGCGAAAAATCTAAAGCGTGTGGTTTACAATTCAAAATCGAATTCGATAGTACATATCAAGCAGAATATGAGGTGTTGCTTGCTGAGGGTGATGAGATAACAACCATTCCCATCGAATACTACAAAGTAACCTGGAAGTCTTTCGCTCGGGATTCGGTGACCGCACGAACAATTCCAATAAAGTCAGTTCTAATCGATTCTACCTCTAGTAAGTACCAAAATGGTTCGGATATTTATATATCACGAATTATCCGAAATGACCTCGAAGATAGTGAGCGGGTAAAGCTCTCTCAAGCCTATAGGAAGATGAAAGATACATTCATAGGTGATGCTTCAGTTCAGGCGATTAACGATAAAATTAGCGGCAAAGCTAATATCACAGATAAAAATCTTAGTGTGTCAGTGGATCTCTCAACCCAGAATTCCTGGGAAACCACACTTATGACCTATCTGGATAATGTGCCTTTCCACCAAATTGGAAAAGGCGAGCAATGTGTTATCAAAACCAATTTGGCGCTAGGACATGAACGAAGTCAGGAAGCCAATGTTGTACTGTTAGAAGAACCGGAAAATCACTTGTCGTATACGAAGCTAAATCAGTTAATAAAGACTATTTCTGAAAGCTGTGACGGTAAGCAGGTTATCATTTCTACTCACAGCAGCTATGTCGCGAACAAGTTGGGTCTGGAAAATCTAATTTTCCTAAATGATCAGAAAATCGCTCGATTATCTGAATTGCCAAGTGACACTTTCAGTTTCTTTAAAAAATTACCTGGTTACCAGACCCTTCGAATGTTGCTTTGTAGAAAGGCTGTGCTGGTTGAAGGGGATTCAGATGAGTTGGTTTTTCAAAGAGCTTACATGGACAAACATGACGGGCGTTTACCTATCGAGGATGGTATCGACGTAATATCCGTCAAGCTGACTTTCAAGCGTTTTTTGGATGTAGCAATAAGGATCAATCAGCAGGTTGCGGTGATTACTGATAATGACAGCGACTATGAAACTAAGATCACCAAGAAGTATAAGGATTACGCTGGCTTTGATTGTGTCAATATCTTTGCTGATGACCGTGAGAACTTGAATACGCTAGAGCCCCAGTTTGCTGATGCGAACAGTGCTGGCTTGGGCGATTTATGCAAGGTTATTGGTGTTGATAAAGATAAATATAATACCGTTGACTTGGTTTCAGCCTATATGGTTTCTAATAAAACGGCTTGGGCTTTGAAAGTGTTTGAGTCTGACGCTAGTGTGAAGTATCCAGCTTATATCAAAAAAGCCGTTGCGTGGTGTGATGAGTAACAACAAGCTAATCGTTGCCGCAGCCGGATCAGGAAAAACTACCTATCTTGTGGGTCAGGCACTATCCATCAATGGAGATAGAGTGCTAATTACCACTTTTACGGAAGCAAACGAGAAAGAAATACGAAGACGCATTATGGCTAAAAAAGGATATATGCCGAGTAATATAACAGTGAAAACATGGTTTTCATTTTTGCTTCAGCATGGTGTGCGGCCATACCAGAGCGCTCTGAATGATAGTGTTCATGAGAATGACCTGGGGTTTTTCTTAACGAGTAAAAAGTCAGGGCAGAAATTTGATAAAAATGGCAAGCCTGTTATGAATAATCGGGGGATACCCTTGTTTTGGGGAGAGAAGGATTTTTTGAAATTCTATTTCACCAGCTCTCTAAAAATGTATTCTGATAAAATTTCAAAGTTCGTGGTTAACTCGGATAAGAAAACAGGTGGTGAGGTCTTATCAAGGATATCGCGTATCTATAAGCATATTTATATAGATGAGGTACAGGATCTTGCCGGTTTTGATCTTGATATTATTAAGCTTCTTTGTAAATCGAGTTCCTCAATCTTTCTCGTCGGTGATCCAAGGCAGGTAACTTATCTCACGCATCACTCGGCAAAGTATGGGAAATATGCCGGTGGGGGTATTAGACAGTTTGTCGAAAATGAACTCGGGAAGCGAATAGTATGTGATGTTGATGAGGCCACGCTGTCGGCTTCACATAGAAATAATCAATTGATCTGCGACTACTCGGCAAAGTTGTATCCCGATTTTTCAGTTCCGATAGCCTGTAAATGTGGAAGCTGTCGGCGTGATGAAGAGCATGTGGGGGTATTTATTATCAAACCTTCTCAGGTTGGTCAGTATCTAGAGTTGTACAATCCTATTCAATTACGATGGAGCTCTGCGTCAAAAACTAATCCGGGTTATGAAGCTTATAATTTCGGTGAGTCAAAGGGGGCTACTATGGATCGGGTTTTAATTTACCCAACCAGAACGATGAAGGATTGGATTAAAGACAATAACTACAATTTAAAGAATGAAGTGCGGGCGAAATTCTATGTTGGGTTAACTCGATCTCGGTTAAGTTCAGCTATCGTTATGGATTATGATGACGGTGAGAAATTTGATGGCGTTAACCCGTTACCAGAAATACCAGTTTAAGAGATTTTTTTACTTATCTCCATGCCTGAAAGCTTTCCTATACATATAGTCTGAAATTTCCATGATCATTGCCTCAACAAAGGACAATGATCATGCGAACCCCAGTAATTTCCACCTTAATCCTTGCGCTACTGTCAGCGCCCACATATGCCATCACGGATCAAGAACGTTCCGTTCTCCAGCGCCTGAATACTGAGCTGGGAACCATTACCAACATTATTAATGAGGCTCAGCAGGCCGCCAATCAACGCGATCGCAGACAGGTTGATTATCAACGTCTGAACGACGACCTCCAAAAAATCCAACAAGGTATTCTTGATGCTATCAATGCTGAACGGCGTGAGCCTCGGTCATTACCACCCCTAGACGGAGATTACCGGTAATGGCGGTCTCTGCCTCTCAAGAGGCTGCATTCACTGGGGCGACGCTGGGCGTACCCATGGGTAGCTTCAGCTTAACTATTTTACTGATTTTTTATTCGGTGCTTTATATCTGGGTCGCTTGGGTCATTGTCACTCAGTGGAAAGCTTGGTCACACCGAAAAATAAATTTCTATGACTTTCTGACTCGATCAGTCCGCTCGATTTTATTAACTCTCGTTCTTGGCTTCCTTCTGCGATAGCGCTGACGAAAAACATACTACGCAAAACTTTTAACGCAAAAAAGTGAGGAAGACTATGAACCCTACAATGCACGAATCTACTTCTAACCAGAAGCGATACATCACTTCTTTTTCAATATTCTGGCTATGTCTGGTTTCAATATCCGCCCAGGCACAATTACCTACCCCGGTCGATCCGACGAGCGGCGCACCAAATGGTAACTATTTAGCTTTTATGCAGGGATGGTCCGGTGACGCCATCGACTACATAGCTCTGGTAATTTCAGGGGCGGGTTTCCTCTGGATTGGCTGGATTTTATTATCCAAATTCAACGAAGCACGTAGTTCTAATGATCCTGATTGGGGCTCTGTAGGTTTGACCGCTGTGATTGCTGGTGTGTTGCTGGCTATCGTGTCCTTCTTCCTGAACGAAGCAGTTGGAATAATTTAAGTCATGGATTTAAACCAGGAAATAAATGAGCTGTTGCCCCTGAGGTTGAATGCTGAACCTTCAATTTTCAGGGGTTGCTCGCTTTCGGAGTTGATGCTGCTGGTCACGGTGGGCGGTATCGTCCTAGTGCCTGGCAGTGTGATTGTGTGCGGACTATTTGGTTATCTGATGATGGGTGTCGGCATCGGCTTGCTGTTGGTGATTGCCTGGGTTGTTATTGGTGCAACAGTCTTGCAAAAGCTCAAGCGGGGCAGGCCGTTGGGGTTTTATCAGTTGCGATTGCGTCTATGGCTCGAAGACCTCCATCTGTTGCGTTCGCCGTTTATACGACAAAGCCAGATTTGGGATGTTGGCCGGAGAGTAAAGCGATGAAAATCTCCCCACCTTTTAGGAACAATCAAGCGCGCCAACGGCTATTAGCCACCTGTGATCATATCCGTACCTTACGTATCGCGGTGATATGCCTGGTCATTTCGGTGGTTGCTCTCTGGTGGCGTAATGGCGTCTTACAGGATACGCGGCGATTGTATATTCCACCCGACATGACCCAGGGCATGGTTACCCATTTTGATGAAGTGCCTGCACCACTGGTTTATACCTTTGCGTATTACATTTTCCAGCAGTTAAACCGCTGGCCAAGTGACGGCGAAAAAGATTACCCCAAACAGATATATGCACTGCAAGGTTTTTTGACGCCAGGATGCCGGTCAGCATTGGAAGCGGATATGAATGCCAAACAGGGCTTGGGTGAACTGCGCCAGCGGGTTCGCTCTGTGCAGGAAGTTCTGGGGCAGTCTTATACCCGTCAACGTGTTGAGATTGAAACGGGTAGTGCCTGGAAAACCTGGCTGGATGTCAATCTCGTGGAGTCGATTGGTGGCCACCCAGTTAAGGATGTCTTGCTGCGTTACCCCCTGCGTATTGTTCGTTTTGACGTTGACAAAGAAATAAATCCCTGGGGTTTGGCATTGGCTTGCAATGAAGCGATGCGTCCAGTGCTTCTACAAAAAGATGAGCTTGGAAAGCCCTTCCAGCGACCAAGAGGTGAATTATGAAAGGCTATGCTCATTGGTTGTTTGGTCCATGGCTGTTTAGTGTCGCGTTAGGCATGCTCGCTGCTACGGCAACAGCGGATACACCAGAGCGCGTACTGTGGGACAAACACCCCATCAATGTTCATCTGCAAATTGGCCATGAACGACTTATTCATTTTCCCGACGAGATGCGGTATTGGCTACCCGATAGCATTAAGCACAAAGTCTCGGTGCTTGCGGCTAACGGCGTTTTATATATCAAGGCGCTGGAGTCTTTTCCGCAAACCCGTATCCGTGTTCAGGGCTTGAGCGATCAGCAGGTTTTCTTGCTGGATGTGATGGCTGGTGAGGTCGAAACGGGTGGTAATGAACTGATAGTGATAACACAAGAAAGCGCTAGGAATCTTAGTAAGGAAAGTACCTCGCTCAAAACCACTGAAGACTGGCGCATTCGGCTGACACGTTATGCGGCGCAGCAACTGTATGCGCCGGAGCGTTTAGCGGGTGGCGATAGTGCCATTAAACGTATCGCGCTTGAATTATCGACGCCCGTGCCATTAATTCGCGGCGGGCTAGTTGAAGCTGTGCCGATAGCGTCATGGCAGGGTAATGGGTTGACGGTGACCGCCGTTAAGATTCGTAACCTTTCTATGCAACCTCTACAGCTACGCTTTGAAAAATCTAACACTCTACCTGTGTTAAATCTAAATGGTCGCCTTAGGGGCGATTGGTTAACGGCGACAGTACAGCATGACTATTTGGAATTGGCAGGCAATGAAAACGATACAACAACGTTGTACTTGGTCTCTAATCAATCCTTTCTCGAAAGCTTGAAACTGACTCCTGCAAATACAAAGCAACATAGTGGGGAACAGCACGATGGCTGAAAAGCGTATGAATCCCTTACTCATAGGTGGCGTGTCACTCGCCATTGGCTGCTTGTCATTAGTGATGTGTTCTGAGCAGAAAGAAAGTTTTCAGCCTGTTGATCAAATGCCGGGGTACGATCCTGGAGCTAAACCGCAGGACGGAGATACTCAAACCGACACCATCAAAGCGTTGCAAGCCTATGCTCGTGAGGCGGTACAAAAGGCCGATACGCTAAACGCATCAACCAAGGACAATATGGGTAAGGTGTTGGAGAATCAGCAAAAAGTTTCAAAGTTGGAAGCGGCGAATAAACAGGCACAGGAAACATTGAATGAAACCAAGGTGACCATAAATGTATTGCAGCAGAATCTCATCGATCTAAAACGTGAATTAGCCGATTGGCAAAAAGAAAAAACGTCAAATACTATTGGAAAATTGAATCAGGATGGGCTTCCAATCGGTTTTGGTTTCGACGGTCAGAACGTGATTCCGGTTAATCCTGATCAGGGCGTCTGGTATAACCCCATCGATTATGGTGAGCCTGAAATTAACGATGGTAAGAAGGGTCGATTCACCGGCTTGCTGCCTCGCTCACCTAATACGGCTCAAGTGAATAATAAGGATCAGGGTTCTCAGAAAGAAAAGCAGTTAATTGTGGAGCCGATTTATACCTTACCCAAAGATGCCACGTTGACAGATGGGCTGGCGCTGACGGCCTTGATTGGCCGTATTCCCGTGGAAGGGCAGACGCCCGATCCTTATCCAGTAAAAATCTACATTGGTAAAGAAAATCTGTTGGCTAATGGCCATGATATGCCAGAGGTCGAAGGCATGATTTTCAGTGGTCTGGGGTTTGGTGACTGGAATCTTTCTTGTGTTAGCGCCCGCTTAACATCGGCCACTTTTATCTTTGAAGATGGTTCTATCGTCAACCACAGCAGCCAAGGGAAACCTCTTGGTTATATCTCTGACCCAAGTGGTGTTCCCTGCGTCGCGGGACGTTTTGTTACCAATGCACCATCATTTATTTCTCAACGTATCGGCCTGGCTGGATTAGGTGCGGCTGGCTCTGCCTATGCTGAAGCACAACAGCAACGCCAAACATCATCCCTAACGGGTTCAACCACAAGCACAGTCGTCGGTGATATTAATAAATTGGTAGCCGGTGAAGCGGTGCAGTCAGCCACCGATGAAGTGAGTCGTTGGTTATTGGCTCGACAAAAACAAAGTTTTGATGCGGTAGTGGTTGATCCTGGGGCGGCAATATCTGTCCATTTGGATCGCAGTTTACCGCTGGATAAAAGTTCAATTGCAAGGAGGGTACGTTATGCGAAAGATGATTCTCATAGTAACCGTGATTTGGATTAACTGCGGGCTGTTGTCGGCTTGTACAACCTCCAAAGCGAAAGTATTTGGCACCGATATGCCTTCGATGAAGAGCATTCACGATAATAAATTTCATAAAACTAACGATGTGAAACTGGAAAAACCTGATCGACTGGTCAGTGATAAAGAAGAAACGATGCAGAGAGATTTTATGTGGCTGCCAAATCCAACCTTGAGTATGTATGTCTTCAAACATCTGACACCAGCAGGTCATCCAGTGCCTGGCTACAGCACATTTTTCCGGCTGTATACACAGAACTATATTGCCGCTCCGGGTGAACAAGGAGGGTGGGAATAGCCATGCTATTTAAACCATCAAAAAACACATCAGGGGTTACTGATAATGATGTCGATCGGCTCTATCGTCGCCCGGTCACCTTGGGCGATTGGTTGCCTTGGGTGGATTACGACGAGGCTTCCGAAACCTTCACGCTCGAAGATGGCTATAGCGCCGCTGCAATGTTTGAAATTACCGGCGTCTCTACGGAGGCGCGTTCGGACAGTTTTCTGCAAGAGGTACAGGCTAATATTCAAACTTGTATTAATCACACCATCCCGGCACATGACAATCCCTTTGTGTTGCAGTGCTTTGTTTCGGATGAAGATTCACTTTCAGTATTGTCTCGCTCGCTTGATGCCTATGTAGAAACACATTGCAGGCAAACAGAAGAACATCGCCTTCTGGCAAAGAATTTTGTAGCGCGTATGCAGCGGCATTTTAAGCGTATGACGCGGAGCTCAGGGCTATTTGAAGATACTACGGTTACTGGTGGAAATTGGCGAGGTAAGGTGCGTAGGGTGCGAGTGTTTCTCTATCGTCGACGTGAGGTTAATGATAATGAGCACATTGACCCCGTTACTGAAATAAATCAGGTTTCTGAACGATTTGTTACACAGATGGTAGCAAGCGGGATCGGTACTCGACGTTGTGACGATTGTGATCTCTACACTTGGTTATTGCGTTGGTTTAACCCCAAAGCAGACGTGGTTCAAGGTGATCTAGATGCCTTGATCGAGTTACTTTCCTTGCCAGGAAAAAAGGATCAGGTATTTAGCCACGACTTATCCGAATTATTATTCCTGACACAGCCTGAGTCTGATAAGCAGCACGGTGTTTGGTGGTTTGATGAGTTGCCACACCGAGCCATTACCGTTGATGCGTTGAGGCGTAAACCATTACCCGGTCACTTTACCGGCGAACGACAGGTTGGCGACAATTTATATGCGCTATTCGATAAGCTGCCTGAGGGCAGTATTCTTTCCATATGCTTGACGCTGCAACCGCAGGACTTGGTAGAAAACCATGTTGTGCAAGTGCTCAATTCCGCAAAGGGCGAAACCGCCGAGGCGATGGCTGCTGAGCAGGATGCTAAAGAAGCGCTGAAATGGATGTCGCATGGTGACTATCTGCTGCCTACCGTCATCACGCTTTTTGCTCGTGGTGATTCACTGGCTGATCTGCAAAAGAAAACCAATGAAGCGAATGCGTTGTTATTGGCTAATGGCTTGCACCCCATTCGAGAAAAAGATGAGCTGTTGCCGCTGGATACCTATATTCGACAACTGCCGATGAACTATGAACCGATACGGGAGAAGATCAACCGTAAAAGCCGTCTCGTGTTTTCCAGTGATCTGGCTAGATTATTACCCTTCTATGGGCGCAGTCGAGGCACTGGTCATCCCGGTATGGTGTTTTTTAATCGGGGTGGTGAGCCGCTAACTTTTGATCCACTCAATAAATTGGATAGAGCCAAGAACGCATTTGGTTTGGTGTTAGGGCCTCCGGGTTCGGGTAAATCCGCTTTGATGGTGTATGTGCTCTTGCAGGTTGTCGCGATTTACGGTGCGCGTATTTACATTATTGAAAAAGGTGGCTCATTTAAGCTGTTTGGTGATTATTGCAAATACTTTGGTTTGAGCGTCAATCAGGTAACCCTTCATCCAAAGGAGGATGTGAGTTTACCGCCTTTTTCGGATGCCTATGAAATGCTCAAGCGAGAAATTGCGCAGCAAGCTTCCTTTGATGAAGAGGCTTCGTTAGATGCTTCTGATAGCAGTGAAGATGACGAAGAACGCGATCTATTGGGTGAGATGGAGCTGAAAGCTCGGATAATGATTACCGGCGGCGATAGCAAGGAAGAAGCACTCATGACACGGGCCGATAGATTAACGATTCGAAAAGCGATCATCATCGCTGCAGAAGACAAGCAAGCGGCTGGCAGCCAGGAAATTGTATTAACAGAGGATGTGGTTAGCGCAATGAATAAATTGGCACTGGACGAGTCCAGCACACCCAAGCGCCGAGAGCGTGCCCAAGACATGGCGGATGCGATGGCTCTGTATTGTTCCGGCACAGCCGGACACTTTTTCAATCGAGTGGGTAAGGCCTGGCCAGAGGCCGATATCACTATTATGGAAATGGGGCTGTTAGCTAATGAGGGATACGAAGACCAGCTCGCCTTAGGTTTTATGGGGTTGATGAATCAAATTAATGGCGTCGTGGAAAGAGAGCAATACGATCATCGTCCCACCTTTGTGTTGGGTGACGAAGCACATTTGATCACCACGAATCCGTTACTCTCTATTTTCTTAGTCAAGATTGTAAAAATGTGGCGCAAGCTCGGTGCCTGGTTATGGTTGGCGACACAAAATCTGGAAGATTTTCCTGACGCTGCAAAAAAGCTGCTCAGCATGTTTGAGTGGTGGATCGCTATGGTTTGCCCGAAAGAGGAGATTGAACAAATCTCTCGCTTCAAAGACTTGACGGAAGAACAAAAGGGTATGCTACGCGCAGCCAGAAAAGAACCGGGAAATTATACCGAAGGTGTAGTTCTTTCAGATAATCTTCAATGTCTTTTCAGAAATGTACCGCCACCCTTAGCATTGGCGCTGGCCATGACGGAAAAACATGAAAAACAACAGCGCGCTGAGATTATGAAATCCCAGCATTGCTCTGAATTGGAGGCAGTATTTGCATTAGCAAACGCATTGGAAGATAAATAAAGTTAATTGATTATTTGTCTCGACATGTCTCGTTTGGAAATTCCAATTCTATTGTTGTATGCGATAAGTCATAGGGAATTAGCAGTGTTGCTATCTCATCCTTTATTTTGGTCTGAACTAAAGGGTCAATAGAGTTATTAAGGGTAAGGTGAGCGGTTAAAACATTGTTATTGCCATCAAGTGACCAGAGATGAATATGATGAACATCACTGATATAGGTTAATGATTGCAGATCATTTATAATTTTTAGCCGGACTGTCTTATCAGGTGTTGCCTGTAGAAAAATCCGAATGGTGGAAACAAGATTCTTGGCCACATTAATTAAAATAAATAAGGTAAAACCGATTGATAATACTGGGTCCAAAATGGGGAGATCGACGAATAGTAAAATGATTGCGACAATGAGGACTGCGAACCAGCCAAGCACATCTTCAAGTAAATGCCAGTTTAGAATACGCTCATTTAATGATTTTCCTGTACTTAATTTATAAGCTGCAAAGCCGTTGACTAAAACTCCGAAGGTGGCCAGTGCTATCATCCCTTCAGCATGTGGCATTTGTGGGTTTAACAATCGTGGCAGGGCTTCGCTCAATACCCAAATTGAGCCACCAACAAGTACTGCGCCATTAATTAGTGCACTCAGCAATGAAAACCGTTGATAGCCATAGCTGAAGCTTTCATCGGCAGATTTGTCAGATACTTTGTTAAGCAGCCAAGCGAGCCCAATGGACAAGCTATCGCCAAGATCGTGAACGGCGTCAGCCATGATGGCTGTACTGTTGGTCAGCCAGCCGCCGATAAACTCGATAATGGTAAAGCCGACATTGAGGAAGAAGGCCCAGCCAATACGTTTAGAGGAATCATTGTTGTCGCCGTGGACGTGATTGTGCATGGTTAGCCTTCCGCTTTCATTTTTTCAAGATAGCTGGCGAGTTGTTTCTTGGCGTCTTCTTTAGTTGGGAATGGCCCTAAATTTTCTCCGCCTCTCGTTAAAAAATACCATTGACTATTTATACAATTAACTCGATGTGTTCTGAATTGAACTCTCGTTAAAGAATCCTCTTTGCGTTGCATCATTAGGTCCTCAAAATGCTAACCCATGAAATAAAACATGTTCTCATGGGTTAGCTATCCTTGGCTTTAATTATCCGGGCCGCCAATCGGTAATGCTTGCTCTATGGGGCTAACATAAACCCAGCCGGAGATGTTAGGCCCAATTCTTCCCGTGGTACGAATAATTCCAGTGACGTCATCGACTTGTGAATCTTCGCAGACTAATGAAATTCGAACTTCAGAAATAATGACTCCAGCATCAGTAGAATACGTTTGTTCGGATTCATTAAGTGGCTTTAAGGTCCCTTTAACATCGAGCAGGGTTATATTTTTATAACCGGCATCACGTAGAGCTTCGACGACGATGGCAGAACGGACATGGTGTATAAATGCTTTGATTTGTTTCATGATGTTACTCCATGGTTTAAACAGTACTTTGTAATTGAACAGTTGATCTGGTCATAGAAGAGGAGCTCTCCTATGACCAGGCTATTAATCGTTAAGATGCCATTTGATTCTCTTCAGTAATTTCTTTTGGCTTGCGGCGGTAAGCCATCCGGTATAGGCCTGGCAGTACCAGTAACGTTAATAGGGTAGAGGAGATGATTCCTCCTATGACTACGGTCGCCAAGGGGCGCTGTACTTCTGCGCCAGTGCTGGTGTTAAGAGCCATGGGAAGAAAACCCAGCGCTGCTACCAGAGCCACCATCAATATCGGGCGCAGCCGCAACATTGCCCCTTGTTGTATCGACGTATCGATATCATCACCTTGCTTCAAGCTATCTCTAAATGCTGACACCATCATCACGCCTGTCAGTACGGAAACTCCACAGAGGGTAATGAACCCGACACCTGCGGTAATTGACAAGGGAATATCACGCAACCAAAGGGCAATAACCCCGCCAGTCAGGGCTAATGGGACACCACTAAAGACGAGTGCTGCATCTTTGGCTGAACCAAAGGTCATCATGAGCAGGGCAAAAATCATGACTAGCGTGACCGGCACTAACAGGCTTAATCGCTCAGTCGCCGATTGCAGTTGCTCAAACGTGCCTCCATATTCCAACCAATACCCGGGAGGTAACATCACTTGCTGTTCAATCTGCGCTTGCACGTTGGTAACAAAACCGCCCAAATCTCGGCCTCGAACATTGGCACTCACTACCAGACGGCGTTTGCCGTTTTCTCGGGAAATTTGGTTCGGTCCCGGAGCAAGGCTAAGTGTTGCCACTTCATTAAGTGGAACATAACCTCCTTGCGGTAGTGGTATTGGCAAACGCTCCAGGGCTCGTAAGTCGTTGCGGATTTTCTCAGCTACCCTGACAACAATAGTGAAACGCCTGTCTCCCTCAAATATCAACCCGGCCTCTTCACCGCCTGTTGCAGCGGCTAATACCTCTTGCACATCGGCAACATTAAGGCCGTAGCGATACAGAGCAGAACGATTGGCCTCGATCGACAATATGGGCAGTCCAGAAACCTGTTCGACTTTAACACCTTCGGCACCTTCAATGCCGTTGAGTACGGCGGCAATCTCTGTACCTGATTTCAATAGCTGATCAAGGTCATCGCCATAAATTTTAATACCCAGGTCTGACCTAACACCGGAGATAAGTTCGTTAAAACGCAGTTGAATCGGTTGGCTGATCTCGAAGGCGTTACCGGGGATGAGCGCCAGTTTCTGTTGAATATCATCCAGTAACTGGGCTTTGGATTTATCGGGATCAGGCCAGTCAGCGTGATCCTTTAACATCACATAGCCATCTGAAATATTGGGCCCCATGGGATCACTGGCAACTTCAGCGGTGCCGACTCGCGAAAAGTAGGTTTTCACCTCCGGTATTTCCAGCACTGCACGTTCAAGTTTAAACTGCATGTCTAGCGATTGCGTGAGACTGGTGCCGGGAATGCGCAACGCCTGAATGGCGATATCACCCTCATCCAGATTAGGAATAAACTCGGTGCCCATTTTTGTGGCCAGCCCACCAACGCCGATGACAAAAAGTACGGCACCGGCTAACACGCCTAATCGAAATTTGAGTACCCAAGCTAAAATTGGGGTATAGGCACGTTTTGATTCGCGAACAATGATGTTGTCTTTTTCTTCAATATGGCCACTGAGCAACAGTGCCACCGCAGCGGGTACAAAGGTTAATGAAAGCACCAGGGCGGACAATAAGGCAATAATTACAGCCATAGCCATGGGCGTAAACATTTTCCCTTCCACTCCGGTGAGTGCGAGGATGGGTAAGTTAACCAAAATCACGACTAGCACGCTGATCAAACTTGGTGTGAACACCTCACGTGTCGCAGAGAAAACGGTTTGGAACCGTTCATCCAGGTTAAGTATACGGCCCAGATGATGCTGCCGGCCAGCCAGTCTTAGAATGCAGTTCTCCACAATAATGACAGCACCATCGACGATAAGGCCAAAATCCAGTGCCCCCAAACTCATCAAGTTGGCACTGACCTTGGTCTGTACCATGCCAGTCATAAGCATCAGCATGGAGAGCGGAATGACCATCGCGGTGAGCAAGGCGGCGCGAACATTGCCAAGCATGACTAATAAAACTACGACGACCAGCACCGCACCTTCAAGCAGGTTTTTCTGTACGGTCGCAATGGTTTTATCGACCAGAACGGTTCGGTTATAGACAGGTTCAGCGGTGATGCCTTTGGGTAGTGTTTTGTTAATCGCTACCAGCTTTGCGGACACCGCTTCTGAAACGCTGCGACTATTTCCGCCCAGTAGCATGACAGCTGTGCCGAGTACGGTTTCTTCGCCGTCGCGGGTTGCCGCTCCCGTTCTAAGTTGTTTGCCAAAACCAACGTCGGCTACATCCGCTATAGTTATCGGAATACCGTCTTTATGAGCGACAATAACCTTCTCGATAGCTGCAATGTCAGCAACTTGTCCCGGCGCTCGAATCAGGTATTGCTCACCATTTTTTTCTATGTATCCCGCACCCACATTGGCATTATTTTTTTCTATCGCTTCAACTAAGTCGTCAAAGCTGAGGTCGAACGCCAACAGCTGAGACGGATCTGGGGTGATATGAAACTCCTTTTCAAAACCACCAATGGTATTTATCTCCGTCACGCCTGGCACCAATCGCAATTGAGGGCGAATGACCCAATCCTGCAAAGTGCGCAGTGCGGTGGCATCGTATTTCTCACCATTGGGCTGGCGAGCATCCTCATCTGTATGAACAGCGTAGTGAAAGATCTCTCCGAGACCGGTGGCAACCGGCCCCATCACTGGTTCAATACCTGATGGCATATCGCTTTTGGCCTGCTGCAATCGTTCATTGATCAGGTTGCGAGCAAAGTAAATATCCGTACCTTTCTCAAACACGACGGTGACTTGAGAGAGCGCGTATCTCGATAGGGAGCGAGTACTTTCCACGTAAGGTAAACCCGTGATCGCAAGCTCGACTAAATAGGTGATGCGTTGCTCAACTTCCAGCGGTGAATAACCGGGTGCCTCGGTATTGATTTGTACCTGAACATTGGTGATATCGGGTACCGCATCAATCGGCAGATTTTGATAATTCCAGATACCCAGTGCACTGACGACGAGCACAAAAAACATCACCAGCCAACGGCGGGCAATTGAAAATTGAATAAGTTTATCGATCATAGCGAGGCCCTTTTATGGTCTCGCACTACGAAATAACGTAGTGCTGGTGACAAAAAATTACGAATTTGTATCGTAATGCGGAGGTGGTGATTAATGTCCATGCTCCGCATCCTCCTTGCCCATTTCAGATTTCAAAACAAAGCTATTTGTGGCGACATAGGTTTCGCCTGCATTCAAACCAGACAGTACTTCACTGGTTTCACCATCGGTGCGTCCGAGAGTAATCGCGCGCGGCTCAAAACCTTCTTCTCCTTGTATGAAGATAACCGTTTCTCCTTCCACCAGCTGCACCGCTTCACTCTGAATAACGGTGGACGCAGCCACTTCTGATAAAGTGATTTCAGCATTAACAAAAAGCCCCGGCTTCCACTGATTATCTGCATTGTTAAGTAAGACACGTGCTGTAGTGGCTTGGTTGGTACTGTTACCCTGAGGGGCGATATAGATAATTTTCCCTTCGCCAGTAGCGGGGTTGTTAGCACTCTTTATCCTAACGGTTTGCCCTAACGCTGCTTTGGCTACATCTTTGGGAAACAATGACAGATCTACCCAGACGTTGGAAAAGTCTTCAACAACAAACAAAGCCCTATTCGCTGTTTGCTCGCCAATGTTGGCGCTACGTTGAGTAATAACGCCATTAAGTGTTGAAAGCACAGAGTAATTTTTTAAGCTTTCATTTGCTTCAACCGTAACCAGCAATTCACCTTTTGCCACGTGATCGCCAATTTTTTTGTTAACTGAGCGGATCACACCGTCAAAGCGGGCACTGACTGATTGCACTTGTTCTGCGTTATTCTTAATGACGCCATACACGGGAAGCGTCTCTCGAATATTGCCAGGTCCAACTTGGGAGAGACTAATTCCCGCATGTTTGATTTGCTCTTGTGTGAGCTCGATGTGGCCCTCTTCATGTTCTTCCTCAGCGCCATGATCGTTTTCCGCAAGCGCTACTGCCGAGGTGAAACAGAGCGTGAAAGTGAAAATCGCATTAATGATTGGTGTTTTAATTGCATCGTTTATATTCATCGTACTGATCCTAAAGATTCGGTTGATTCGCCATATTGCGTGGCGGATAAAGGCTCTGCTGTCAGCTGTTCAATTTCGGCACCGTAGGTGAGTGCAGATGAAGCCGATTCGATCAGCGTACGCCGGGCATTGAGCAATTCCTGCCTTGCGGATACATATTCCAAATAGCCATAGCGACCGCGTTGGTACGCAGCCTGTGTTTCTTTTAGCGCATCACTCAGAGCAGGAATAATGGCGCTTTGCAGTTCTTTTGCGGCGAGAATGGCTTGTCTTCTGTTGTGAAATGCACGAAATAATTGTGTGTGCATGCTCAGTAATGCCACTTCTTTTTGCACAGATATTTCATTGCGTTGAGCAAGTGCTGTCGATACCGCCCCGGAATTTCTGTTCGAAGAGAACAGCGGCATACTGAAACCGGCAACCAGTGCTGAGTCGTCGTTCGCCTGGAATCGACGCACGCCTATCGACCAGCTGATATCCGCTTTCGACTGTGTTTTGGCAACGCGGACTTCCGCATCCCTGAGTCGCTCTTCCGCTGCAAAAATTCGGATAGCCG
>Ga0209533_1000296_pt1 | contig 47871 bp, 55 predicted proteins | sample COG_04_FD_184748 | JGI IMG/M metagenome (GOLD analysis project Ga0209533, IMG submission 184748) | Pelagic Microbial community sample from North Sea - COGITO 998_met_04 (SPAdes) (version 2) | ecosystem: Environmental > Aquatic > Marine > Neritic zone/Coastal water | place: Helgoland, sampling...
TTCCGTCAAAATTTCCATGAACTGAGTCATATTTTAACATATATGCTAAATAATCTACATCTAATAAATCATTAATAGCTACTACTTGTACATTGTCTCTTGTTACTGATGATCTGAATGCTAGTCTTCCAATTCTTCCAAATCCGTTAATCCCTACTTTTATCATAATATAATCTTTATTTACTTATTTGTATTACGTTGTCATAATATCAGAAACTCTTAAAAGCTCTTGATTGATTGAATGACCTCCTTTTATTGCTTCTGAAATACTCGTACTAATTACCTCATTATCTTTTAAGCCCACCATCAAGTTAGTTTTACCAGCTAATAACAACTCAACAGACTTTACACCTAACCTACTTGCTAGCACTCTGTCAAAACAAGAAGGGGCACCTCCTCTTTGCATATGACCCAAAATTGATACTCTAACATCATACTCTGGTAAGTTCTCCTCTACATACTTTGCCAGCTCGTATACATTCTTTCCTGATTTATCTCCTTCTGCTACCACTACAATACTAGACGATTTACCTGTTCTTCTGCTCTTTTTAAGAGACTCTAACATTCTATCTAAGCCTAAATCTTCTTCGGGTATTAAAATCTCCTCTGCTCCTGCACCTACTCCTGCATTTAATGCAATAAAACCAGCATCCCTTCCCATTACTTCAACAAAGAATAATCTATTGTGAGAAGATGCTGTATCCCTAATTTTATCTATTGCCTCTACAGCGGTATTTAAAGCCGTATCGTAGCCAATTGTATGAGAAGTTCCAAAAATATCATTGTCAATAGTACCAGGAATTCCAATAATAGGAAATTCAAATTCTTCATTAAAAATAACTGCCCCAGTAAAAGAACCATCTCCACCAATAACAACAAGGGCTTCAATATCATTTTCTTTTAGATTTTCGTGAGCTTTTAATCTACCTTCTTTAGTTCTAAATTCTTTTGATCTTGCAGATTTCAAAATAGTACCACCTTTGTTAATAATATTATTAACATTTCTTGCAGTTAATTCTACAAAATCCCCTTCGATAAGACCTTCATAGCCTCTATATATTCCTACGCAACTTAAACTGTAATAAGCACATGCTCTAACCACAGATCTTATTGCTGCATTCATTCCTGGAGCGTCTCCTCCAGAAGTCATGACTGCTATTTTTTTAATTTTCTTCATATTTTATATTGTAAAATTACTGCTTTTTAAGCATTTAAATAAAAAAATCTACGAAATCGTTTTAGCCTATTTACCCTCTATTTTAAAGGGTTTATAAATAAGTATTATTAAATATCTCTTAATTTTTAATACAATTTTCAAAAGAGATTTAAGTTCCTCTAAAGTAGCTTTTATACTTTTAAGAGGTATATCATTTAATTTCCACTAAAATCTTCTAAAACTTTTGTTTTTATGGAATCTTTCTTTACTAATTCCTTTAATTTTAATTGCTTTTTTTTCTTTAAACCAATCTTTGTCAATAAACTATTTAGAGTATTAAAATTCACCTGATAAGATAAGCCTAAACCTTGCGTATACCCCTGATCTTCTGTAGTGTATTGAATTTCATTTTGCCTATTAAAGATAACACCTCTAAAATTACCTTCTGTATTTAATAAAACCTCTACTTTCACCTCACCAATTACACTGGATTGAGTTTGCGTGCCAATAGGAACACCTACTTTTCCGTTTATAATTACATTATCACCTACTTTTGTACTTACAGATAAATCTACTTGATTCTCTATATTTAATCGATCTAAATCACTATTATTTTGTTCTTGTTGGTAATCCACATCCAACTGAAACTTACTGTCCGGAGTATTTAAAATACTAGAAAATGCAGATGAAATAGCGCTTGAAGCAGTATTTGTTAAGTTCGCCTTTGCATCAAAACCTAATTTATCAGGATTTATAAAATTACCAAAAGCTAAAAGTGATATGAACTGTTTTGTTTTTTCATTTACATTGTTATCATTTAAAATAAACTCTAGTTCACTTGCAATTGTTGCCTCTACATTCGTTAATTGAATATCTAGTTCTTGCTTAGAATTAAATAAACCTCCAGAAATTCGTGTTACTAAATCTACTTCTATATTTCTATTAGAATTAAAATTCTCTAGTAATACACCAGGATTTGCTTTTGCTTTATAAACAGCTGTTACATCTAAATTAGCGTTTGCAGGATTCCCATTCCAAGAAACGGTTCCACCTTTTTGAATAATAAATGGTTTGTTTACAAAACCGCCATACTTAAAGTCATAAACTCCGTTATTCACAAAATAATCACCAAACATATTAAATTTACCTCTGGTATTAATTTCTATTTGAAGATTTCCAGTACCTCTTCCAGATAATTGACTTCCATAAATTTCATCAATCACAACCTGGGCTACAGCATCTTTTGTAACTTCTAAATCTATATTTAAAGTAAGTCCTTTTGAAGACTCCAAAGCAATTTCTTTTTGACGCTCTACTACTGTTTCGTAAGATTTAAAATGAATAAGACCATAACTGTCAATTGTTTCAACATCCTTTAAAGGAACTACAAAAATAGTTCCTGGCATTGTTTTAGCATTAATATCTATTGTTAACCGATCTGTTAATCCGAAAATATCTGCAGAACCATCTATAAAAGCAGCACCATAATACTGGGCTTCTTCTTTATTTTCTGTATCTAAAACCATTAAATTATCACTCTCTATCTTCAAGCTTAAAAACCATTGTTTAAAATTAAAGTGAGAAATGTCTCCCTTTAAGACTCCTTTAGTATTATTTTTTATATCTCGAAGTTTAAAATCTTCTAAAATAAAAGATTGTTCCAATAAAGTAATAACAGATTCTCCTTCAAAATCATAGTTTATATTTAAATAAGGAAACTTTAAACCTGCGTTATTAAGACGAAGTGCCCCGTCCATATCTGGATTACTTATAAAGCCTCTTAAAGTGAAATTTCCTGTTGCACTTCCCCTTAAAGAGGATAAAACATTTTTACCTAAAGGACTAAACGCATTCAATTTAAATTCTTCTAAGAAGACTTCTAAATCTATAATTGGTCTTTCTTCTGAAAAATCTAAAGTACCACTTGCCGCAATACTCTTTACATCTTTGCTTTCTATAAATAAATCTGTACTATACTTCTTATAAGAATTTTCACCTTTTATATTTAGAAATAAATCTCCTTGATTATAGTTATTTACTTCAAAATTTGCTATTTTAAGTGCTCCTTCAGGAGCATAAATACCTTTTTTTTGCACAAAATCTAAAGAACCAGAAAGCACTCCTTTTAAAGCTAAACTATCTATTTTGGGTAAAAAACTCTGTAGCTTCACTTTTGTAAAATCAACTAAAAGAACCTTTTCTTCTGTTCCTTTTAAATTACCTATAAATTTAATTTTTTGTTCTCCTGAGACCAATTTAAATTGACTAAAATTAAACTCATTTGTTTTTAAATCAAATGTGATTTTATCTGTGTTTTTTTTATCTGGATTAATTTTCCAATTGTTTTCTTTAAAGATAAAGGATGATTTCTCAAAACCTAATACAGATTTCCCTTCAGAATTAAAGGTGTAAAAAAAGTCTAAATTAAAATCTTCATTCTTTTTATTTCCTCCCTTAAAAATAGATTTAAAATACAAGGTATCGTTCTCTGTTCTATTTAATAGATTTAATTTAGATATGTTATAATACGCTGTCTTTACCTCATCTGCCGTTAAAGAAGTATTGTATAATTTGTTTTTATTATCTGTTCTAAAAGAAAGATCTTTTACCTCTGTTCCAAAAGCATCTATTCTTGGTGAATTAAGGCTTAGTCGAAATAGCTCTTTATCTGCATTTATTTTTCCTTTTATTTTTGTTTTATCGTCAATAAAAACCTTCGGAAAAAAAACATTAATAATTTGGTTGTAAACTATAAAATTAAAATCTAAATATTGTTTAGGCTCCACCTTGTAAGGTTTATAATTAGTATAAATACTACCCAATGCATTCTGAGCTACTCTTGGTAATTCAGAAAATGAAAACTTTCCCTTAATAGAACCCTGTGTAATATCCTTAGAAGCAACATCTATGGTTTTTATACTATCCTTTAAAGAGCTGGTAAGGGTAAACTCTTCAAAACGGTGCTCTTCTTTTTGATTTGTATACCGAACGTTTTTAAAATTTGCGATTCCAGTAATATCGTCAAATGTATTTCCCGCTATATCTAATGCTATAACTCCTTTTACTATAGCAGTGGTATCTCTTGTAAATAGATTAGTTTCTTTTAGGTTTAAGTAAGAAATATTAGATTTAAAATCGAACTTATGTATTTCAGTTGATAAATCTACCAAACCATTAAGTTTCATTTTTAAATTAGTATCATCAATTACTAAACTTCCATCAAACTTATTATTTTGATACTGACCATTCGCAATAATATTATGATAAGAATAATCATTAATATTAAGCTCAGAAACAGCACCTACGAACTTGGTATTCATCTTACCTAACTTAAAACCACTTCCTTTTACAATTCCTTTTAAAGATACATTACCAATAATAGGATTATTCAAAAAGGAACCAATATTAAATTTGACAAACTGAATATCTCCTTTATAAGAAGCCGTTTCAATCTCATCTCCATTATTAATTTCTAAATCTGTAACTACAGTGCCTATTTGAGATTTCAAAGTTAAAATAGCTTTCACTTTAGAAGGAGCTATATTTACTTTTCCTTTAACATCAAATTGACCAATTTTTTCAAATTCTGAAGGTAAATTTTCACCCAATAAAATAGGTGCTATATTTTTCAATTTTTTATAGCTTGCAGTTAAAGTATTCAAATCACCATTAAAAATAAAACCTCTTTCTCTATTTACCGCATTTTTAAAATCTAAATTTCCATCTAATCTTATTCCTTTTTCTGTTGTAAGTTTTAAATTATTAAGATTAAAATTATTTAACTTTCCTTTCATTTTTCCTGAAAAAGAAATCATATCCCCTCCATTTAATTCACTATAAATTTTTTTTAAATCGAGAACCTTTAAATTACTTTCTTTAAATTCTGCTTCTATTTGAACCTTATCGTTGAAATTAGATAAACCACCTCTACCATAGGTAAAAAAGATATTTGCACTTAAACGAGAGTTTTTAGTTTCTAAGATAGTACTCTCAAAAGTCATAGCACTTTTAGTAAACTTATAATTGGTAGTAAAGCTAGTTACCTGCAAATCTTGGTTTGTCCTAAAATACAAGCCTCTTGTATTTAAAGCAACAACAGCACCAACGATGTCTAGATCTTGCACATTACCTCCAATATTAGTTGCAGAAAAATTTAATGGTTTTTCTTTATTATCATTACTTATTCTTAAATCTAAGTTCTGAATATATACGTTATTCGCTTTTAAAATAAACGGAAGATCTAAGGAGTCTTTTGGTGTATCGCTTCGAAAACTTGCTGTAAACACAGACATATTATTAGTTGTTTCTCCTTTATAGGTCTTCATAAAGTAAAAAGCATCCTCTATAGTAATAGCATCAAACAATAATTTATTATTAAAAACTTTTTTCACACTAAGTAAAGAAGTACTTATTTTTTTCACAAAGATTAAAGTATCCTTATGATGGTCTTTAATTTGCACCTCTTTTAAAGCTATGCTTCCTAAAAAAGAAAGGTTTACTTTTCCAATAGATAAATTCGTACCAAAGTCTTCGTTTATTTTATTAGTAGCATAAATGCCTAATTTTGTTTGCACAAAAGATGTAGAAAGTAAAAGACTAACTAGTAGCAGAAAAAGTGCAATGCACCCTAACCATTTTAATATTTTATTACCTATGTTTTTAATGACGAACTGTTTTAGTATTATTCACAATATTTAAAGAAAAGTAATCAAAAATATTGCCACATAATACAAATAACGTGCAATTTTAGTAAAGAATTAAATTTCTATTCTTAAAAAGGGAAAATCAACTTAAAATTATACCTAATTTTGCTAAAAAAGATTTTATAATAATTATGAAAAAAAGCATTTATATTTTAGGTATAGAATCTTCTTGCGATGATACTAGCGCGTCTGTAATTTGCAACGGCAAAGTATTAAGTAATGTAGTTGCTAACCAAGAGGTGCATTCTAAATATGGCGGTGTTGTGCCAGAGTTAGCCTCTAGAGCGCATCAACAAAATATAGTGCCAGTGGTTCAGCAAGCTTTAGAGCAAGCAAACATAACAAAAGAGAAACTAACTGCTATTGCTTTTACTAGAGGTCCAGGTTTAATGGGGTCTTTATTAGTAGGTACCTCTTTTGCAAAATCTTTAGCTTTGGGTTTAGAGATTCCATTATTAGATGTAAACCACATGCAAGCTCATATTTTAGCACATTTTATAGAGGATGAAGGTAATAAAATTCCGTCTTTTCCTTTCATTTGCCTAACTATTAGTGGTGGCCATACACAGATTGTGAAAGTTACAGATCATTTTAAAATGGAAATTTTAGGTGAAACTATAGATGATGCTGTTGGTGAAGCTTTTGATAAATCTGCAAAAATTTTAGGATTATCTTATCCTGGTGGACCTTTAATAGATAAACATGCAAAATCAGGAAATCCGAAGGCCTTTCCTTTTACAAAACCAAAAGTGGGCGATTTAGATTTTAGCTTTAGTGGTTTAAAAACCGGAATTCTTTATTTTATACAGAAACAGCAAAGAATAAATTCAAATTTTATTGAAGAAAACTTAAATGACATCTGTGCATCAATCCAATATACCATTGTAGAAATTTTAATGGAAAAATTGAAAAATGCTGTAGAACATACAAATATTAAACATATTGCGATTGCAGGTGGTGTTTCCGCTAATTCTGAAATTAGAGCACGTCTAAAATTAGCAGAAAAACATTTTGGTTGGACAACCTACATACCTAAATTTGAATATACAACAGATAACGCAGCGATGATTGCAATTACAGGATACTTAAAATATTTAAATAAAGAGTACGCCGATGTTTCTGTAACCGCAAAAGCACGCTTAAAAGTTACCGAGTAAACTTTATTAACCACCTCTTTTTGATGAAAAACTTTAAAAACAGCCTCTTATTTAATATTTCCTATTTCTTTCTATGGATCAGTTATTTTATTTTTGCTCGATTCTTTTTTCTCTTATTTTATTTTGAAAAAACAAAAGAATTAGAGTTTAACACAATATTAAAGACCTTCTTATACGGTATCCAATTAGATACTTCATTTAGCGCCTATCTCTGTATAATTCCTTTTTTATTAATTATTTTCTCAACATTTATAAACATTTCAATAATTGTAAAGATTATTAAATGGTATTCTTATCTATTACTGATTTTTATTACACTATTATTAATTATTGACGCCAGTCTATATGAAGCTTGGGGTGTGCGATTAGATACAACTGTACTTGCGTATATAGATACGCCTGAAATTATGATTGCTTCAGTTTCTACTTATCAGATGATTTTTGGAATTCTCTTTTGGTTCATAACCTCTTACATTTTTATTATAATTTTTAAAAAAATAATTAATAAAAATGGTAAAAAAATAAGCCTTAAAAACTGGCTACAAATACCTTTATTATTGCTTCTAACTGGAGCACTTATCTTACCTATAAGAGGAGGTCTACAAGAAATACCCGTAAATCAGAGCAATGTATATTTTTCTAGCAAAATGTTTGCAAATCATGCTGCTGTAAATTTTATATGGAATTTTTCCAATACGATTACACATAAAACAGGTAACAAAAATATTTATAAATTTTTTGATAATGAAACCACTAAAAGCATCATTCGTAAAACCCATGACAAGCTGCTCTTATCAAGCTCAGATACTATCTTAAATACTGAAAAACCAAATGTGATTTTAATTATATGGGAAAGCCTAACAGCAAAGATTGTGGGTTCTCTAGATGGTGAACCAAATGTTACTGTAAACTTAAACCGCTTATCTAAAGAAGGAATTTTATTTACTAATTTCTATGGGAACGGAGATAGAACAGACAAAGGAATTCCTGCAATTTTAAGCGGCTACTACCCACCGCCAGTAAAGCGTATTATGCGAATGCCCAATAAAACGAGAAGCTTACCAATGTTACCTAAAAAAATGAACATGTTAGGTTACAAAACATCCTTTTATTATGGTGGAGATTTAAATTTTGGTAATATGAATACTTATTTAAGAAATGCCGAAATAAATGAAATTATAGACGGAAGTGAATTTGATAAAAAAGATTGGAACTCTAAATGGGGCGCTTTTGATGATGTTTTCATGAAAAGATTTGCAGACGATTTAACCGCAAAGCAAAATACTCCATTTTTTAAAATTGCACTAACATCGACGAGTCATGAGCCTTATGAATTAAATGATACCTATAAATTTGGACAAGATTCTGAAGATAATTTATTTAGAAGTTCACATGCCTATACAGACAAAGTTATTGGAAAATTTATAGCTTTTGCAAAAAAGCAAGAATGGTATCGCAATACCTTAATTATAATCATGTCAGATCATGGGCATTCTTCACCTAAACACGAAGGAGCATACTTTTCTCCAAAGAAATTTAGAATTCCGATGTTATGGTTAGGTGGCGCCCTGCATAAAAAAGGAATAGAAATAGATAATATAACTAGCCAAGTAGATTTCTCATACACTTTATTAGATTTATTAAATGGAGATAATTCTGAATTCAAATTCAGTAAGAACTTATTTAACAAATCAGAAAGCCAATATGCTCATTATACATTTAATAAGGGTTTTGGTACGCTTTCTAAAAACGGATTGTACTTATTTGATTATGTAAGTAAAAAGCCAATTTTAAGATATGGTAAAGCTGCACACCATTTAGATTCTCTAGGAAAAGCAATTACCCAAAACTCATACCAAGATTTTTTAGATAGAAAATAATCTTAAATTATTACTTATCAATATTATAGATGCTTCTATATCTCTAAATCTATTTCTAAAAACAAAAAAACTCCAACAAATAAATGTTGGAGTTTTAATATGTTTAAAATTCTAAAAGAATTACTCTTTTTTGAATTTTGCGTATTTAGTTTTAAACTTGTCGATACGTCCTGCAGCATCAATAAGTTTAGATTTACCTGTGTAAAATGGGTGAGAAGTTCTAGAAATCTCTAATTTCACTAAAGGATACTCTACACCATCTACGTCTAAAGTTTCTTTTGTCTCTGCAGTAGAACGCGTTATAAATACATCTCCGTTAGACATGTCCTTAAAAGCCATCATTCTGTAATTTTCTGGATGAATTCCTTTTTTCATTTTATATATATTTAATACTTTAATGTTATGTTTGTGTAAGCAAAATTGGTAAAGTTTTACTTGGTATTCTAAATAGCTGTCTTTAACTATTTTGAGGATGCAAATTTAACCTTATTTTTTAATTTACAAATAAATAAATAGTTTTATTTGAATAAAAATCAAAATTAAGCTTCTTTTAGCTACTAAAAGTTGTTTTGTGTGATCTTTTTTTTGAATATTTACGTTCTAATACATTATAATATATACAAATAATGAAAAATTCTGCTATTTTAATTTCCATTTTAACCCTTTTATTTCTAACACTTTCTTGTGCAAACGATTATAAATTTTCTTTAGTAAAACCAAATAAAGTAGTTATAAATGAATCTATTACCATAAAATTAATTGAGAAAAAAAATAAAGCTGTAGACAAAATTAAATTTTATGTAAATGGGAAGGAAATTGCTAGCAATGGTAATCTTGTAAACATCAACACATCAGATTTAGGTGTTGGTAAACATGCTATTAATGCTTTAGCTTTTTATGACGGAAAAACGAAAAAAGAAAATGGACTTATAGAAGTTTTTGCAAAAAACAAACCAGCTATTTACAAGTATAAAATTATCAATGAATACCCACATGATAGCAAAGCATATACGCAAGGCTTAGAATATTATAATGGATTCTTGTACGAAACTACTGGCCGTAGAGGACAATCTACTCTAAGAAAAGTAGCTATAAAGACAGGTAAAGTTTTACAAGAGGTGGCCCTAGATAAAAAATACTTTGGAGAAGGAATGACTATTGTAAACAATAAAATTATTTGGTTAACTTGGGAAAACAAGAAAGGTTTTGTTTATGATTTAGAAACTTTTAAACAAGAAAAAGAGTTTTCTTATGACCAAAGTAAACAAGGTTGGGGTCTTACGCATAATAAAACAGAATTGATTAAATCTGACGGAACCAATAAAATTTGGTTTTTAGATAATGAAACTTTAAAAGAAAAACGTTCAATTCAAATATATACTAATGACCGCTCTGTCAATAATCTTAATGAATTAGAATTAGTGAATGGTAAAATATATGCAAATAAATATCAAAAAAACACGCTTGCGATTATTGACGCTAAAACAGGAATTGTAGAAGGCTTAGGTGACTTGAGAGGGTTAGAAAAAGAAATGGCTAAGACACAGAAATTGGTTGCAAATGACGAGGTTTTAAATGGTATTGCCTATGATGCAAAAAATAATAGATTATTTGTTACTGGAAAAAATTGGAGTAAATTGTTTGAAATAGAATTAATTAAACAATAATTGATAGAATTAAAAGTTCTACTTTTAATTCTATCAATTATATGGTTACGCGCAGGCGAAGCCCAAAATAAACTTATGCGTTACTTTATTTCTTTTATTATCTGTAGTACTCTCATCTCTATTAGTTCTTGTAGAAAAGATTTTTCTGCCATACCTAATTCCGGAAAACTAGCGTTTTCTAAAGACACTGTTTTTCTAGATACCATTTTTACAAATATTGGCTCTGCTACCTATAATTTAAAAGTATACAATAGAAGTCGCAATGCTATTACAATTCCGAGTATCCAATTAAAAAGAGGGGTAACATCAAACTACAGATTAAATGTAGATGGTATTTCCGGACAGGAATTTAATGATATAGACATACTAGCTAGAGATAGTATTTTTGTTTTTATAGAAACGACTATAGACATATCTAATCAACCAAATCCTTTGTACTTAGATAAAATTTTATTTGATACCGGCAACAATCAGCAAAAAGTAGATTTAGTCACTTTAGTAGAAGATGCAAATTTTATATTCCCCTCAAAAGAGGCTATTTCTATGAAAATAGATAGCCTTTCTTTAGACGGCCAACCCACAACAATTAAAGGACGGTTTTTAGAAGATACAGAACTTACTTTTACAAAAGAAAAACCAACTGTTATTTATGGTTATGCGGCTGTACCATCAAATAAGACGCTAACTATTGAAGCAGGTGCAAAGATCTATTTTCATGACAACTCTGGCTTAATTATAGACAATAAGGCAACGTTAAAAGTAAACGGAACACTTTCTGAAAAAGTAATTTTTGAAGGAGATCGATTAGAAAATAATTTTAATCAAATTCCTGGACAATGGGGAACTATTTGGATGCGCGCTGGCAGCAAAGATAATGAGATAAAACATGCACAAATTAAAAACGGAATTATAGGAATCTTAATCGATAGTATTGGATCTAGCTCCGCTCCTACCTTAAGTCTTCAAAATACAGAGATTTATAATCATTCTAATTTTGGCATTCTAGCACGAGAAACAAATATAGAAGCACACAATGTAGTTATAGGATCTGCAGGACAGGCTTCTTTAGCAGCAACTGTTGGTGGAACATATAATTTTACACACAGTACTTTCGCAAATTACTGGAACAACGGAATTAGACAATTACCTGCGGTTTTAGTTAACAACTTCTTTGTTTACAATACAGAAGCTGGTGAAGAAGTTATAGAAACTAGAGATTTAAATGCAGCCAATTTTACCAATTGTATTTTTGAGGGGAATAATAATATCGAGTTTTTAATTGACAAAGTTGAAGGTGGTGGTATATTTAATTATTCAGTAAAAAACTGCATGATAAAATTCATTGATTCTAACAACTCTTTTGATGGCGTTACTGAAGTAGATTTTGGAAACAACACCAATTATAGCGATATTATTTTCAATGGAAATCTAAATTTTAGAGATACTCAAAAAAATGATTTTATTATCGGATCTCAAAGTGATGCCATTAACAAAGGAATTGCGACCCCTTTTACCTTAGATATTTTAGGGGTTGAAAGAGCTTCAAGTCCAGATATTGGTGCTTACCAACACATTACTTTTGAATAGAAAGAAACATCCTCTAATTAGCTTCCTCTTCTTTTTTGTCTTTGTACCTCTTATAGGAAACCAGTCCTATTAGCAGCCACAATATTCTAACCACCCAAGAGTTCACTTCAAACCCAAAAAGATCGGTTGTTGGCCTATTTTCCACAAAGCTTGCAATAATGATTATTGCCGCAAAAGCGACAATAAATAAGTTTAAATTTTTATTTTTCATCTTTATATACTTTACCGTTCTTCATTACAAAAACAACATTTTCCATTGTACTAATATTTTCTATTGGACTATCCTCTACTGCAATAATATCTGCATAAAAGCCTTTTTTAATTTGCCCTATTTCACCCTCCATTTTTAACAACATTGCATTTGTAATCGTTGCAGCCTGTATGGTTTCCATCGCTAGCATTCCTGCTTCTACCATAAAACCAAACTCTTTGCCATTATTACCGTGCTTAAAAACACCTGCATCTGTGCCAAAGGCAATACCAACACCTTTTTTGTAAGCTCTTGCAAATGTTCCTTGAATTTGAGGACCTACAGCCAACGCTTTAGGAACCACAATATCAGGATAAAATCCTGCAATCTTTGCTTTCTCGGCCACCTCTTTACCTGCTGTAATTGTTGGTACTAAATACGCGTCGTATTTCTTCATAAGTTCCATGGTTTCGTCGCTCATATAAGTTCCATGTTCAATTGTCTTTACACCTCCTAAAATGGCTCTTTGCATTCCCTCATCACCATGTGCGTGCGCAGCAACATACATTCCATAATCTTTAGCCGTTTCGCAAATAGCCTTTACCTCTCCAATTGTAAATTGTGGATTATCTCCAGATTTAGCTACACTTAAAACACCTCCAGTTGCGGTAATCTTAATCCAATCTGCACCATTCTTATAACGCTGTCTTACTGCTTTTCTTGCATCTTCTTTAGAATTAACTACTCCTTCTTTGGGTCCTGGGTTACCCAATAATACTCTACTACTTCCGTTTGTTGGATCTGCATGACCGCCTGTAGTTGCCAAAGATTTCCCAGCAGTAAAAACTCTTGGTCCTATAATTTTACCTCCATTTATTGCATTTCTAACAGAAATATTAACACCCGAACCTCCTAAATCTCTTACCGTTGTAAAACCATTTAAAAGTGTAGTTTTAGCAAAACCAACCGAATTAAGAGCAATATCTGCTTCATTTAAAATATACTTATTTAATCTTGTTTTTCTATTAAACTCTTGTTCTATATGCACATGAAAATCTATCAAACCGGGCATTACTACCTTATCTTTTAGATCTATTGTAATTGCAGTAGCACTTTTCGGCGCTACGTAACCATCCATTAGATCTAAAATTTTATTATCTTTTACGATAATAGTTTTTTTAGAAGTTATTTCACCAGACTTTACATCTATTAATTTCCCACATAAAATATACGTGGTTTGTGCCGTTATATTCTGTAACAAGAAAACTACTATAAGGGTCAAAATTATTTTTTTCATTTGTCTCTGTTTTATCTTTGAATGTATGAAAAAATACTTAATTTGCTTACCTTAAATGAAAAAAATGAAAAACATAGTTATTACGGGGACTAGCAGAGGAATTGGATTTGAACTTGCTAAGCAATTTGCAGAAAATGGTCATCAAGTTTTAGCATTATCTAGAAATACAAAACCTTTATCTGCAGTAAACCATAAAAACATTAACGCCTTATCTGTTGATATTTCAAATAATGACGACTTAAATAAAGTTACTGACTTTATAAAAAGTACCTGGGAAAAAGTAGATATTTTAATTAATAATGCAGGTAAATTAATAAACAAACCATTTACAGAAATCTCTTCAGAAGATTTTTTAGAAGTATATAAAGTAAATGTTTTTGGTGTTGCAGAAATTACAAAATTAATGATTCCGTTTTTACAAAAAGGAAGTCATGTAGTTACGATCAGCTCTATAGGCGGCATTCAAGGGAGCTTAAAGTTTCCTGGTTTAGCTGCATATTCTTCATCAAAAGGTGCTGTAATTACCTTATCAGAATTATTAGCAGAAGAGTATAAAGAACAGCAAATTGCTTTTAATGTTTTGGCTTTAGGTGCAGTGCAAACAGAAATGTTAGAAGAAGCTTTTCCTGGCTACGAAGCTCCAATTTCTGCATCAGAAATGGCAGACTATATTTATAACTTCTCTTTAACCGGAAATAAATTTTACAACGGTAAAGTTTTGCAAGTTTCTTCTTCAAATCCATAAGCAATCAACTTTAAAAATTGACTTCAAATTATAAAGATTTTGTTCCTTTAAAAGCAATTCCGTTTATGGAGTTTCTAATCAATGAACACAATTTTACTTTAAAAATAGTAAATAAGCGTGCCACAAAGCATGGAGATTTCAGGAGTATGCCAGATGGTAAATTTCAAATAACCGTTAATAACAACCTCAATAAACATCAATTTCTATTAACGCTAGTGCATGAAATTGCGCATCATGTTACACATCAAAAATTTGGAAGAGTACAACCACACGGAAAAGAATGGAAAGCTATTTTTCAACATTTAATGCTACCGTTTTTAAATCCAGATATATATCCGAAAGAAATACTACCCTATTTAGCGCATTATTTAAAAAATGCGAAAGCAAGCACAGATGCAGATGTTAACTTGTCCTTAGCTTTAAAAGGAAACATTGCAGAAACAGGAAAGAACTTTGTTTTTGCCATTTCCTATGGAAGTCTCTTTATCTTTAAAGATACTATTTACAAAAGGGGTAATAAAAGAAGAACACGGTACGAATGTTTAAATATGGCTAACAAAAAAGTATACTTATTTAATCAAAATGTAGAAGTAAAATCTTACGAGCATTAATTATCTTGTATATATAAAAAAGTTCCTTTTTAAAAGTTTTTTTTTATATCAATCTCTCTTAATAAAGAGTGTATCTAGTTCCAGTTCTTTCTGAAGCCAGCTTCTTAATTCTATTTCTCTAGGAGCAATAATACTGTCCGAAAGTTGCACACTCCATCTTACAGTTACTACTGGAATCGTATCAATTTTAATAAAATCTTTAGAAGATAAAACACTTGCAAAACCAATTTCTTCGATGTCTCTATATCTTATTTTTGCATCTTTAGCAATTCTGCTAAAAGCAATAACTTTCTTGTTTTTATTTAATGCATCTTGTTCTATTCTATTATTTAAACTAGAAATTGTTTCCTGTAAATCCGTTATTTGCTTTTGCAAGCCAGCAACAATATTTTTACTTTCTTGCAACTCTTCTCTTTTCTCTTTGTATGCAGTTGTAATTAAAGAAAAACTTTTCGTATCACTGCCTTTTATTCTTATTTGAAAATTTTTTATTTTTGCATAATTAGAATTATTTGCTAACTGATTGTTCAAAATATTTTCCTCGCCTTCGGTTACTTCGTTAAAAAAATTTAGATTAATTACTTTATCGTCGAAACTGTAAGAATCATCAATTAATTGAAAATTCTTAATAATTCTTACTTCATTTTTTACAAAATTATTTACTTGAGTTTTAACTTGATTTTCTTTAAATACAGTAATAAAAGTAAAAATTGCTGGAATCATAACTGCAATACCTACAATTGTAGCAATTGTAGAATATCTTTTTCTCTTCGCTACATTTGCGTATTTATACATTGGAAAACCTAATAGCTTCATTACCAAAAATGTTGCCAACGCGATAAAAATTGTGTTAATCATAAACAAATACATAGCTCCAATAAAATAGGAAAAATTACCTTTTGCCAAACCATAACCCGCGGTGCATAAAGGTGGCATTAAGGCTGTCGCTATGGCAACACCAAAAATCACAGAAGCAATTGTTCCTTTCTTCGTTCTTGCAACCATTAAAGCCAAACCACCAAAAAAAGCAATAAGTACATCCCGAATATCTGGACTAACACGTCCTAATAGTTCTGAATTATCTTCGCTTAACGGAAAAAAGTAAAAGAATAAAAAAGAAGCAAATAAACTTAACCCAATCATGGTACCTAAGTTCATTAAAGACTTCTTAAATGTATTTATATCATTTAAAGCAAAAGACATTCCAATTCCTAAAATTGGCCCCATTAAAGGTGAAATTAACATAGCTCCAATAACAACAGCGGTAGAATTTGCATTCAAACCAATGGAAGCTACAAAGACAGCAAAAATAAGAATCCAAGCAGTTGCACCTTTAAAAGAAATATCTGCCTTAATAGCCTCTATTGTTGCCTCGTGATCCGTGTCTTCTCTAAAATCAAAAAGCTCTAATAGGAATTTTTTAGCGGTCTCTAATAAACGTGTAACATTTATTTGAATGTTTTTATCAGTAGTTTCTATTGAACTATATACTGGATCTTTTTTAACTTCTTCTTCCATTTTTAAATATATTTAGCTGGGGAAAGATACAACAAAAACTAATTTATAAAACTTTATAAATATTACTGAAGATAAATTTTATCGATTTCTAATTTAAAATTTTCTGCAGTCTTGTTGCCTATTAAAAAAGCAATTTCTTGAATACTTTTAGATGAAAGGTTGCCAATAGAAAGTTTTCTTCCCCTAAATGCTGGATACATTTCGGATAGAGTGACTTTAATCGTTTGCCACTCTCCATTAGTTTGGATACTTGATATAAAAGAGTGATAATCTGAGCTCTTATCTTTTACCCTAAACTGGTAACTTTTACCATCTCCTTTTACCCTCAAAATAACTTCTTTAAAATCTTTTATTTCTAATAAAGGAAAACGGTGTCTTAAAGATGAAAAACCACCATTATTCTCTAAAGAAACAGTTCCATAAAATTCACCATGCCCATCTTTATTTACTTTAAAATTTCCACTAGACCTTCCACCCATAACAACATCATCTACTATTTTCCAGTTAGATAACTCTGAGTTTAAATTAAAATCAACAATTATTTGGGTTGCATCGCTCATAAAAAAGATTGAAATAAATAGTATATAAATTTTATTCATGATTTCATAGTAGTTATCTAGCAAAAATATTTATTAAAAAACTACAATGCTGTAAAAATTATGTTAAAACTAAAATTTTACAAAAAAGATATAGGTTACTTGCATAATGAAGTACTTGAAAATCGTTTTATTTGATTTTGAAAATAGCCACCACAAAAAAAAATCATCTAAATAAAATCTTAAAATAAAAAAGAGTTTGTAGAAAACTACAAACTCTTTTTACTTATATTGTGACCGGGCTGGGGCTCGAACCCAGGACCCTCTCCTTAAAAGGGAGATGCTCTACCAACTGAGCTACCAGGTCATTATTTTCGCTTAGCGGGTGCAAATATATACCTTATTTTAAGAAAACCAAACAATTTTTTATTTAGTTTCATTTAAATAAACATCTCTTACTTTTTTTAATAAATTTGAAGAATATACAAAACTTACAACAGCTTCATTATCAGTAGAAAATATATCTTTACTTGTGCCTTCCCAAGCTTTTACACCTTTATTTAAAAAAACAATTTTTTCTCCAATTTCTATCACAGAATTCATATCATGTGTATTAATAACCGTGGTTATTTTAAATTCTTCTGTAATTTCTTGAATTAAGTTATCTATTACAATAGCGGTTTGCGGATCTAAACCAGAGTTTGGTTCATCGCAGAATAAATATTTCGGATTCATTACGATTGCTCTTGCAATAGCAACTCTCTTCTGCATTCCACCAGACAACTCTGCAGGTAACTTTTTATTTGAATTTTCTAAATTAACACGTTTCAAAACAGTATTCACGCGGTCTAACATTTCAGATGGTTTTTTCTTTGTAAACATTTTTAAAGGAAACATTACATTCTCTTCAACTGTTTGGGAGTCAAACAAGGCGCTTCCCTGAAAAACCATACCAATTTCTTGCCTCCATTGCATTTTCTCCTGTTCGGAAAAGGCTGTATTTATTCTTCCGTCAAAAGAAATAGTTCCTTTTTCTGGAACATGAAGCCCTATTAATGATTTCAAAAAAACTGTTTTTCCAGAACCACTTTGACCAATAATAAGATTAGTTTTTCCTGCTAGAAAGGTAGTCGAAATACCTTTTAAAACTTCAACACCATTAAAACCTTTATGTAAATCTTTAACTTCTATCATATCTTACGTTAATAATAATTGAGTTAGAATATAATTGGCAACTACAATTAAAATAGTTGTCCAAACAACAGCCTGTGTGCTTGCCCTACCTACTGCAATAGAACCACCTTTTACATAATAACCATGATAAGATGGCACAGTAGCAATTATAAAAGAAAAAATAAGTGTTTTAGTTAAGGCATACACAATTAAAAATGGATCAAAATCTGTTTGCAATCCAATAATGTAATCTGCACCAGTAAACAAACCAGATAGCACACCTGCAACCCAACCTCCAAAAATTCCTAAGCACATTGCTAAAAGAATTAAAAACGGATAAAAGAATAGTGCTGCTATAATTTTAGGTAATACTAAAAGGTTAAGAGAATTTATTCCCATAACTTCTAATGCGTCTATTTGCTCTGTAACTCTCATTGTACCTAAACTAGAAGTAATATAAGAACCAACTTTACCTGCTAGGATAATAGAACAAAAGGTTGGCGCAAACTCTAGAATAATAGATCTTTTTGCGGCAAACCCTATTAAAGAGTCTGGTATAAAAGGGCTATCTAAATTTAATGCCGTTTGAAGTGAAATTACACCACCAATAAAGAAGGAGATAAACATGATAATACCAAGGGACTTTAGACCTAAATCTTCTATTTCTTTTAATAAGGCTTGGTAAAAAATAAGAGGTTTTTGGGGCTTTTTAAAGACCCTACCTAACATTATAAAATATTTACCAACATGCTCTAAATACGTCATTCAAACAAATTTTAAGCTAAAGTATTAAATAATCAGTAATTGAGTGTTAATTATGACACATCAAAATAAAAAATAATTACTTTTGATAAAACTTAAATTATTTTATAATAATGAAAAGAGCAATTTTCTACTTTTTCACTTTAATCCTTTTATTTTCTAATTGTAAATTTTCAGAAACACCTGTAAAAAAATCAAAATTAGTTATTGGTATTGTTATAGATCAGATGAGATATGATTATCTAACTCGTTTTGCAGATAGATATGGTAAAGATGGTTTTAATAGAATCTTAAAAAATGGTTTTTCGCTAGAAAATGCACATTATAATATGATACCAACCTATACTGCAGTTGGTCATGCCTCTATTTACGCAGGAACATCACCTAGTAATCATGGTATTATTTCTAACAATTGGTATGATAAAGTTTTAAAGAAAAGTATTTATTGTGTAGATGATGCCAATTACAAAACAATTGGAAATGAAGGAATTGTGGGGCAAAAATCTCCGCACAGACTATACACCACAACAGTTGCAGATCAGTTACAATTAGCACAAAATATGCAAGGTAAAACCATAGGAATTTCTATAAAAGATAGAGCTGCTATTTTACCTGTTGGACATACCGCAAACGCCGCATATTGGTATGATGCCGGAAATAAAAACCAATGGATTACAAGTTCTTTTTATATGGAAGAATTGCCAGATTGGGTAAAAGAATTCAATAGTAATAATAAAGCGGATGCCTACTTAAACGAAACTTGGGAAACCTTGTATGATTTAGAAACCTACACCCAAAGTAGAGCAGATAACAATATTTATGAAAATAATTTAAACGGACAAGAAAAACCTATTTTCCCCAAAGACCTAAAAAAGTTAAGAGAACAGAATGATAATTTTAGCTTAATAAAGACAATTCCTGCAGGAAATACATACACCTTAGATTTTATAAAAGCAGCTATCAAAGGTGAACAATTAGGAAAATCTGAGTTTACAGATTTTTTAGCAGTAAGCTTTTCTTCTACAGATTATGTTGGCCATAGATATGGTATTGCATCCATAGAAACAGAAGATACTTATCTGCGTTTAGATAAAGACTTAGGACATTTTTTTAATTTTTTAGATACTGAAGTAGGAAAAGAAAACTACACTTTATTTCTAACAGCAGATCATGCAGCAGTGCATGTTCCTTCATACTTGCAATCTTTAAAAATTCCTGCACATTATTTAAATACTAAAAAACTTAAAAAATTTCTTTCAAACATCACTCAAAAATATTTTAACTCAAAAGAACTGATAGAAAATATATCTAATTACCAAATTTTTCTAAATCAAGAAAAAATAGAAGCTTTGGGCTTTAATAAAAATACAGTTGCGCAAAGACTAGCAGATGAAGTTCTAAGTTTTGATAAAATATATAAAGCCGTAACAGCAAGAACTTTGCAGACCACGAACTTCACAGAGGGGATAATGCATGCTTTGCAACAAGGTTACAACCCTAAATTCTCTGGAGACGTTTTAATGATTCCTTATCCAGCTACTTTAAATTATAGCAGAAAAGGAACTAGCCACGGTTCTGGCTATTCTTATGATACACATGTTCCATTGATTTTCTATGGAAATGGAATTAAAAAAGGGGCATCAAAAAAAACATATAAAATTATAGACATTGCACCAACCATTTCTAATTTATTAAAAATTGAAGCTCCTAACGGTACTTCAGGAAAGATAATTGAAGAAGTATTAAAAAAATAATTTAAAGTTAAAGATATTTCTGTTTTTTGTAATATTAACGTTTAAAATCACTTATAACCAGGCTCAAATAGTTAATTTTAAAGAGAAGTTTGAACTACCTGCAAAAGTTAAAGAAACTTCTGGATTGCTATTTTTAGATGGAAAAATAATAACTCATAATGAAAGAGGTTACGATGCTAATTTATATGAAATAGATAGTTTATCTGGCACTATATTAAGAACTATTTCAACAGCTAACGCCAAAAATGTTGATTGGGAAGATTTGGCTGAAAATGACACCCATCTTTTTATTACTGATATTGGAAACAATAATTAAAACAGGCAAGATTTAAAAATTTATACCATTCTAAAATCAGATTTTAAAATAATAACTCTGTCTCTGCTGAAGTCATATCTTTTTCTTATGAAGATCAAGTAAGTTTTGTAAGGCAAACAAACAGTTCTAATTTTGATGCTGAGGGAATTGTTATTTATGAAAATGCTATTTTACTATACAAAGTAAGTTTTAACTTTTTGGTAGAAAAACTTCTGCCATCATACAACGTGCACTTCCGCCACCACAAGTTTCTATAGTTTCTAAAGAACTAGAAATAATTTTACAGTGGTTGTTAATTTTTGCAAGTTGACTTTGTGTTAAAGATTCATGTGCAGCTTTACTCATTACTAAAAATTGAGCGTCCTTTTCACCACGAACTTGCAACATATTTCCTGCAAAACTATGCATTTGAGCTTCAGTAATATCAATTACCTGTTTACCATCTTCTTTTAAATGTTTTAATACATTTTTCTTTTCAGATTTATTATCTATTGAATCTAAGCAAATTACAGCGAACGTTTCTGCAACGCACATCATAACATTTGTATGATAAATTACTGCTCTATCTCCTTTTACGGTTTGATATGCCACAAAAACTATTGGAGTATATTCAAAATCCTCACAAAATTCAATAAATAAATTTTCATCTGCTCTATCTGACAAGGCACAATATGCTTTATTATTTACTCTATCTAAAATAATACTACCTGTACCCTCTAAAAATAAACCTTCATCTTCCGCAGATGTATAATCTACAATGTTTTCTATAATAAACTCACTTTTCTCTAATTCAGTTAGAATATCATCTCTTCTTTCTAACCTTCTATTTTCTGCAAACATTGGGTATAAACCAACAGTTCCATCAGTATGAAAAGAAATCCAATTGTTTGGAAAAATAGAATCTGGAGTATCAGATTTTTCTGTATCCGAAACGACTATAACATTCACACCAAAACTTTTTAATTTAAAAACAAACCCATCAAATTCCTCTTGAGCTTTTTTATTAATTTCAGTATTTTGTATATCAATATCTTCTTGAAAAAAATTATTAACGGCTGTTTGTTCATTCTTCCTAAAATTAATAGGACGAACCATTAATATGGTATTTGTAGTTTGACACATGTTTTTTTAAATATACTGCAAATATAGATACATATTTAGGATAGTAAACTCCTTTTCTTTTAAAAAAACTGCTACCTTTTTAGAAACCAGTTTTAAATATAAATTTTAAATAACACAATATTAGAAAAAGAATACTACTGTTTATTTACGTAAACTACTAACTTACTAGAAAACAAACTATAATACTTATTCTCTTATAAGAGGCATTGTAGAACAACGTAATAAGCCTTCTTGTTTTGCTATTTCTGCATACGCAACCTCTTCTACTGTAAAACCATTTGCGCGTAGCCAAGTATTTAAACGTGTAAAGTTTTTTTCTGAAATAATTACATCTTCAGATATAGAAAAAATATTACTATTCATATTGCACATTTCATCTTTATCAATTTCAAAAACATTCTCTTTTCCAAAGAAATTTAATAGCCATTCATACTCCTTTTCAACTAAAAATCCATTTTTATGAAGTATTGCCTTGTCCTTTCCTATTGGTTGAAAACAACAGTCTAAATGCAACGCATTTTCTTTAGGGTTTGTATTATCTTTTCTTAACTCAAAAGATTTTACGGTTTTTTCTGGAAATAACTCTTGCAAAGCAATAACTGCGTCTATATTTGTACGTGCTGTGATATAATCTGAATAGTCTTCTCCTGAGTAGGTTCCAACAAAAATGTAATCATTCCAAGGCATTACATCACCCCCTTCTACATGACATTCTTCCGGCAACTCTATGATGTTTTTTGAATCAATTTTTGAGATAACATGATTAATAGCTGCTATCTCCTGATCTCTATCTGGTAAAATATTCGCTTTCACTAATTTATCATCAATTACAAATGCAATGTCTCTAGAAAAAATCTGATTATAATTTTCAATAATTTCTGGCCTAAAAACTTCTACATTGTACTTTTCTAAAATAGAAGCAACCGCCTCCATTTCAAGGTCCATATCCTCCTCTTTAGGATATGTTCCTGCTACAACATGTTGTATGCTTTTGGGATCATAACAATCTTCAACCTTTGGCACAAGTCCATTATTTTTTGCGGTTCCCAAAACAACTGCTCTTAATCTAGAAGTTTCGTTTTTAATATTCAGTTTTAACATATATAAGTGATAAAAAAAGCTTCATATAAAATGAAGCTTCTTGCTTGAATACATATAATTATATTAATTATCTTTTTTCAATTGACTTGAACGGTCTTAAATTTTCTCCTGTATAAATTTGACGTGGCCTTCCTATTGGTTCTTTATTTAAACGCATTTCTTTCCATTGCGCAATCCAGCCTGGTAAACGACCTAAAGCAAACATAACTGTAAACATTTCTACAGGAATACCCATAGCTCTGTATATAATTCCTGAATAGAAATCTACATTGGGATATAGCTTTCTATCTACAAAATAAGAATCGTTTAATGCTTCTTGCTCTAAACCTCTTGCTATTTCTAAAATAGGATCTTCTACACCTAAATCTTTTAACACTTCGTCTGCGGCCTTTTTGATAATGGTAGCTCTTGGATCAAAGTTTTTATAAACCCTATGACCGAATCCCATCAATCTAAAAGGATCATTCTTGTCTTTAGCCTTAGCCATGTATTTCTTAGTGTCTCCTCCATCTTCCTTTATCGCCTCTAACATCTCTAAAACGGCTTGATTTGCACCACCATGTAATGGTCCCCAAAGCGCTGAGATTCCTGCTGATAAAGATGCAAATAATCCAGCATGGGATGAACCTGCAATTCTTACCGTAGAAGTAGAACAGTTCTGCTCATGATCTGCATGTAAGATTAATAATTTATCTAAGGCATCTTTTATAATAGGGTTTATTGTGTACTCTTCATTTGGCTCTTCAAACATCATCTTCATGATGTTCTCTACATAACCTAAAGATTTAGAACCATAATTTAAAGGCAAACCAGATTTCTTACGCATTGTCCAAGCTACTAATACAGGAAATTTACCCATTATTTTTACAATAGCGTTGTACATTTCTTCTTCTGAATTCACATTCACAGAAGACGGATTAAAAGCTGTTAAAGCACTTGTTAATGAAGATAAAATCCCCATAGGGTGGGCTGTTTTCGGAAAAGCTTCTAGTATTTTACGCACATCATCATCTACAACAGATTTCGCCTTTATGTCTGCGTGAAACTTTTCTAATTCTTCTTTTGTTGGTAATTCTCCGAAAATTAAAGCATAAGCAACTTCTAAAAAATCTGCTTTTTCTGCCAACTCTTCAATAGAGTAGCCTCTATATCTTAAAATTCCTTTTTCTCCATCTAAAAATGTTATACCACTTTCACAAGAACCTGTGTTTTTGAAACCAGCATCGATAGTTATTACACCGTTTGTAGCAGTTCTTAAAGATTTAATATCTATTGCAACTTCATTCTCTGTTCCTTTTACCAACGGAAATTCATATGAATTTTCTCCTATTTGTAATTTAGCTATATCTGACATTTATACTGGTTTTAATCTATAATTCTTTATGGCGCGAAGATACCAAATTTTGCAGTAATCCATAATTACTTCTAGTAGAATTTTAATATTTTAAAGTAATCTTAACTTATTAAGTTTATTTAACAAAAAAAGCCTCTCAATAAAAATTGAGAGGCTTTGTACTTTCGAACTTTAAAATTAAATATTAAACGCTCTTTCTTTAGGGAAATAAGCAACATCCCCTAACTCTTCTTCGATTCTTAATAATTGGTTGTACTTCGCCATTCTATCTGAACGAGATGCAGAGCCAGTCTTTATTTGTCCACAATTTAAAGCAACTGCTAAATCTGCAATTGTATTATCTTCTGTTTCACCAGATCTATGAGACATTACAGATGTATAACCAGCATTTTTAGCCATATTTACAGCAGCAATAGTTTCTGTTAATGTACCAATTTGATTTACTTTAATTAAAATTGAATTTGCAATTCCATTTTCTATTCCTCTCGATAAACGTTCTACATTAGTAACAAATAAATCATCACCAACTAATTGTACTTTATCTCCAATCTTTTCCGTTAAATATTTCCAACCGTCCCAATCATTTTCATCCATACCATCTTCGATAGAAATAATAGGATATTTTTCTGATAACTCAGCTAAATAGTCTGCTTGTTCTTTAGAAGATCGAACTTTACCTGTTTCCCCTTCAAACTTAGAATAGTCATAATTACCATTCACATAAAATTCTGCAGCTGCACAATCTAAAGCAATCATAATATCATCTCCTAATGTATAACCAGCATTACCAACCGCCAAAGCAATAGTTTCTAATGCATCTTCAGTACCTCCTGCTAAGTTTGGAGCAAAACCTCCTTCATCACCTACAGCAGTAGATAAATTTCTATCATGTAATACTTTCTTTAGGTTATGAAAAATTTCAGAACCCATTTGCATTGCTTGTGAAAAAGTTTCAGCTTTAACTGGCATCACCATAAATTCTTGAAATGCAATAGGAGCGTCAGAATGAGAACCTCCATTAATAATATTCATCATTGGAACTGGCAAAGTATTTGCTGAAACACCACCTACATATCTATATAAAGGCATACCTAATTCATTTGCCGCAGCTTTAGCTACTGCTAAAGAAACACCTAAAATTGCATTTGCCCCTAATTGAGATTTATTTGGAGTTCCGTCTAAATCAATCATTAATTGATCAATTGCGTTTTGTTCAAACACAGAAACACCTAATAATTCTGCTGAAATAATTTTATTAACGTTTTCTACAGCTTTTAAGACACCTTTACCCATGTAAGCTTTGCCTCCATCACGTAATTCCACTGCCTCGTGCTCCCCTGTCGAGGCACCAGATGGCACTGCTGCTCTACCTAAAATTCCATTTTCTGTAGTTACATCTACTTCTACCGTTGGGTTTCCTCTTGAATCAAAAATTTGACGTGCGTGAACGCTAATAATAATACTCATTATATATTGTATTTAATTAATTTAAAATCTAACATTGCTAAATTACAAAATGTATAAATCATTTAATAATATGTCTTTCATTAATTACGAAAACGTTTGCTGAAACCTAATAAAAAAAACCCGCACAATAAATGAGCGAGAAATTTTTTAAAAAAATAAGTTTATTAAAATTAGTCACGCAATTTTTTCGCTTCTTTAATACTTTCTATAAATTGATCAAATAAATACTCTGAATCATGCGGACCAGGGCTAGCCTCTGGATGATACTGAACAGAAAAAACTGATTTGTTTTTCAATCGTATACCAGCTACTGTATGATCATTTAGGTGAACATGTGTAATTTCTATATCTTTATTATTCTCTGCTTCCTCTTTATTAATAGCAAAACCATGATTCTGAGAAGTTATTTCACCCTTACCTGTTAATAAATTTTTAACTGGGTGGTTTATACCTCTATGACCATTGTGCATTTTATAAGTAGAAATACCGTTGGCTAAAGCGATTACTTGATGTCCTAAGCAAATGCCAAATAACGGCACATTGCTTTTAATAATTTCCTTTGCTACTTCTTGAGCATCAATTAATGGCTCAGGATCTCCAGGACCATTAGAGATAAAATAACCATCAGGATTAAAAGCAGCTAATTCTGAAAACTTAGAATTAAAAGGATAAACCTTAATATATGCCCCTCTGCTTGTTAAATTTCTTAAAATATTCTTTTTAATACCAATATCTAAAGCCGCAATTTTTATAGGTGCATTCTCATCACCTATATAATAAGCTTTCTTAGTTGATACTTTAGAAGCCAACTCTAAACCTTCCATAGTAGGAACATTAGCCAATTGTTTCTTTAAACCCTCAATATTATCTATATCCGTAGAAATAATAGCATTCATAGCACCATTATCTCTGATGTAAGCAACCAATGCTCTTGTATCTACATCAGATATAGCGACAATATTGTGTTTTTCAAACCAGTCTTTCAAGTTTCCGTTTGAGTCTACTCTAGAATGGGTAAAACTGAAATTTCTACAAATTAATCCAGATATCTTCACACCATCTGATTCTACTTCAATATCATTAATACCGTAATTACCAATATGTGCATTGGCTGTTACCATAATTTGACCAAAATAAGAAGGGTCTGTAAATATTTCTTGATATCCTGTCATACCTGTATTAAAACAAATTTCACCTGTTGAAGTTCCTTCTATACCTACAGATTTCCCATAAAAGATAGTTCCATCTGCTAATAAAACTAATGCTCTCTTTCTAGTTTGATATTTCATTGCTGTTTAATTGTGTTTGTTGCTGCAAAAATATAAAAAAAGGGATAAACGTAAACGTTTATCCCTTTTTTTATAAAAAATTAAAAATTCTCATTTTTTATTTATTCTTCAGATTTCTCTTCAGTAACAGTTCCTTCTACTTGAGCGACATCGGCTTTTTTGCTTCTTCCTCTTCTTGTAGTTTTCTTTGTTTTTTTACTATTAGGATTATAGATTTCGTTATAATCAACTAATTCTACCATTGCCATAGGAGCATTATCCCCTTGACGATTTCCTAACTTTATTATACGAAGATAACCTCCTGGTCTATCTGCAACTTTCACAGAAATTTCTTTAAATAATTCTGTAACCGCGAATTTATCACGTAAGTAAGAAAAAACAATACGTCTATTGTGAGTTGTATCAGACTTAGACTTCGTAATTAATGGCTCTGCAAATACTCTTAAAGCTTTTGCCTTAGCTACTGTTGTGTTAATACGCTTGTGCTCTATTAAAGAACAAGTCATATTAGCTAACATCGCCTTTCTATGCGAAGTTGTTCTTCCTAAATGATTGTGTTTTTTTCCGTGTCTCATGACCTTTGTTTATATTTCATCTTGCATCAACTCATTATGAGGCGCAAAATATGAAAAATTAATCTCTATCTAATTTGTATTTACTTAAATCCATCCCAAAGCTTAAACCCTTAACAATAACTAATTCCTCTAGTTCCGTTAATGATTTTTTACCAAAGTTTCTAAATTTCATTAAATCACTTTTGTTAAAAGAAACTAAATCTCCTAATGTATCTACTTCTGCAGCCTTTAAACAGTTTAAAGCTCTAACAGATAAATCCATATCGATTAATCTAGTTTTTAATAATTGACGCATGTGCAATGATTCTTCATCATATGTCTCTGTCTGTGCAATTTCATCCGCCTCTAAAGTGATACGCTCATCAGAGAATAACATAAAGTGGTGAATTAAAATTTTAGCAGCTTCTGTTAACGCATCTTTAGGATTAATGGATCCATCAGTATCAATATCGAAAACTAATTTTTCATAATCCGTTTTTTGTTCTACACGAAAATTTTCGACTGCATACTTTACATTCTTAATCGGCGTATAAATAGAATCTGTAAAGATTGTTCCAATTGGCGCTGAAGACTTCTTATTTTCTTCAGCAGGCACAAATCCTCTACCTTTTTCTATTGTAATTTCTGCGTTTAATTTCACTGACTTATCCATATTACAGATTACTAAATCTGGATTCAGTACTTGAAAACCAGAGATGAACTTCTGCAAGTCTCCAGCAGTAAATTGCTCTTGACCTGAAACTGATATTGAAACAGTTTCTCTATCAGTATCTTCTATTTGTTTTTTAAATCGAACTTGTTTCAAATTTAAAATAATTTCAGTAACATCTTCAACTATTCCAGGAACAGTAGAAAATTCGTGCTCTACACCATCTACTCTTAGCGATGTAATTGCGAACCCTTCTAAAGAAGATAAAAGTACTCTTCTTAATGCGTTACCTACAGTTAAACCAAAACCTGGTTCTAAAGGTCTGAACTCAAATCTACCAGAAAAATCTGTAGACTCAATCATTATAACCTTCTCCGGTTTTTGAAAATTTAAAATTGCCATATTTTCTTCGTTTTAATTGTTATTTAGTTGCGCGGTATATACATCTGAAGAATTACATACAAACCCTTTGGCTAAATTTCAATGTGATTAATTTATTACTTAGAATATAATTCTACGATTAATTGTTCTTTAATGTTTTCTGGTATCTGCAATCTAGCTGGTACTTTAACAAAAGTTCCTTCTTTTTTATCAGAATTCCAAGTCAACCATTCAAAAACAGCACTACTAGAAGCTAACGCATCCTCAATAGCACTTAAAGATTTAGACTTTTCTCTTACGGCAACAACGTCACCTTCTTTTAATCTATAAGACGGTACATTTACTAACTCTCCATTCACTGTAATGTGTCTATGAGAAACTAATTGACGTGCTCCACTTCTAGATTTAGAAACTCCCATTCTATAAACTACGTTGTCTAAACGAGATTCACATAATTGTAATAAGATTTCACCAGTAATTCCTTGAGAGGATGATGCATCTTTAAATAAGTTTCTAAACTGACGCTCTAATATACCATACGTATATTTAGCTTTTTGCTTCTCCATTAATTGAGTAGCATATTCAGATTTCTTTCCTCTTCTTCTTGCATTTCCATGCTGTCCTGGAGGGTAATTTCTTTTTTCGAAGTTTTTATCTTCTCCGAAAATTGCCTCGCCAAATTTACGAGCAATTTTAGTTTTTGGTCCTGTATATCTTGCCATTTCGTGTTTATTTAATTAGGGATTATGAATTAAGGCTAATCCTTCGATAATCTAATTCCTAATTGGTTAAAATATTTAATTATACTCTTCTTCTCTTTGGAGGACGACAACCGTTATGAGGAATTGGTGTAACATCAATAATTTCTGTTACTTCAATACCTGCATTATGAATTGATCTAATAGCAGACTCTCTACCATTACCCGGTCCTTTTACATAAACTTTAACTTTACGTAAACCTGCCTCTTTTGCAACGTTTGAACAATCTTCTGCTGCTAATTGGGCTGCATATGGAGTATTCTTTTTAGAACCTCTAAAACCCATTTTACCTGCAGATGACCATGAAATTACGTCACCTTTTTTATTTGTTAAAGAAATAATGATATTGTTAAAAGATGCAGTTACATGCGCCTCACCAACAGCTTCAATTATTACTTTACGTTTTTTTGAACTTGCTTTTGCCATAATTATTCAGTTTTAGTAATTTAGTTTTCTAATGATATAGTTGTATAACTAGAATTAGATCTTTATTACTTGTCTAACTTTATTTTTTCTTGTTAGCTACAGTTTTTCTCTTACCTTTTCTTGTACGAGAGTTGTTCTTTGTTCTTTGTCCTCTTAAAGGAAGGCCAAGTCTATGACGTATTCCTCTTTGACAACCGATATCCATCAAACGTTTGATGTTTATCTGAACTTCTGAACGTAATTCTCCTTCAATTGTAAAAGATCCAACTTGTTCTCTAATTGCTGCGATTTGATCATCGGTCCAATCTTGAACTTTGATACTCTCGTCTACTTTTGCTTCCGCTAAAACTTTTTTAGCTCTGCTGCTTCCAATACCGAAGATGTAAGTTAAAGCAATAACCCCTCTTTTGTTTTTTGGAATATCAATACCTGCTATTCTTGCCATTACCCTTGTCTTTGTTTAAATCTAGGATTTTGTTTATTAATCACGTATAATCTACCTTTCCTGCGCACTATCTTGCAGTCGGCACTTCTCTTTTTAACTGATGCTCTAACTTTCATCTGTTTCGTTTTGTTTTTAGTATCTGTAAGTAATTCTTGCTTTTGATAAATCATACGGACTCATCTCTAATTTCACCTTGTCTCCTGGTAAAAGTTTAATATAATGCATACGCATTTTACCTGAGATATGAGCCGTTACAATATGTCCATTTTCTAATTCCACACGAAACATGGCATTTGACAATGCCTCTGTAATCGTTCCGTCTTGTTGAATTGCTGATTGCTTAGCCATATTATTGTTTATTCGATTTTCTATTGCTATTACCCGGTTTCATTAAACCATCATAATGATTATTTAATAAGTACGAGTTGATTTGCTGTATTGTATCGATAGCCACCCCAACCATAATAATTAAAGATGTACCACCATAAAACATTGACCATCCTTGTTGTACTCCAAATTGAACTACAATTGCTGGCAAAATTGACAATCCTGCTAAGAATAACGATCCTGGGAAAGTGATTCTTGACAAAACACTATCTAATCTATCTGCAGTGTCTTTACCTGGTCTAATTCCAGGAATAAAACCGCCACTTCTTTTTAAATCCTCTGCCATCTTATTCGTAGGAATAGTAATCGCAGTGTAAAAATAACTAAAAATGATAATTAATAATGCAAATATAACATTATACTGCCAACCATTAGGATCTGTTAAACCTACCAAAATAGGAAACTTTTGACCTAAAGCTAAAGGTAAAAACATAATAGCTTGAGCAAAAATAATTGGCATAACACCCGCCGCATTTAATTTCAATGGAATGTAATCCCTTGAACCTGCAACATTTTGTGTGCTACCCGCAACAGTTCTCCTTGCATATTGGACTGCGATCTTACGAACAGCAGTAACCAATAAAACAGTCAATAAAATTACAACAAACCAAACAATAATTTCAATTAATACCATCATTAAACCACCTGCACCCGCATTCTCTGTTTTCGAAACAAATTCTTGCAAAAATGCTGCTGGAAAATTAGCAATAATACCTACTGTAATTAATAATGAAATTCCATTACCAATTCCTTTGTCTGTAATACGCTCTCCTAACCACATTGCAAAAATTGTACCTGCAGTTAAAATGATAATAGAAGAAATCCAGAAAGTAACACCACTAACTAAAAAAGCTTCAGGTGGTAAATTAAACTGAGTTTTAATAGCTGTAATATACGTTGGAGCTTGTACCAAAGTAATCCCTATTGTTAACCATCTAGTAATTTGTGTAATCTTTTTCCTTCCACTTTCTCCATCCTTTTGTAGCTTTTGCAAATAAGGAACCGCGATTCCCATTAACTGAACTACAATAGATGCAGAAATATAAGGCATTATACCAAGAGCCATTACTGACGCCCTAGCAAATGCTCCTCCCGTAAATGCATTCAATAATCCTAAAAGACCTCCCGAAGTACTTTCTTTTAATGCCGATAACTGTAATGGATCTATTCCAGGTAATGGAACAGCTGCCATAAAACGGTATACCGCTATTAAACCGATAGTAAGAAGAATTTTGTTCTTTAATTCTTCAATCTTGAAAATATCTTTTAACGTATTAATAAACTTCATGCTTTACGTATTGTTTATAAAGAAACAACTTCACCTCCAGCTGCTTCGATAGCGGCTTTTGCTGTTGCTGTGTATTTATGTACAGTAATATTTAATTTAGCTTTTAACTCTCCATTTCCTAAAATTTTAACTAGGTCATTTTTCCCAGCTAATCTATTAGCAACTAGAATATCTAAATTTACTGTATCTGTTATTTTTCCACTATCAACTAAAGATTGTAACTTGTCTAAATTGATTCCTTGATACTCTTTGCGATTGATATTTGTGAAACCAAATTTAGGTACACGTCTTTGAAGTGGCATTTGCCCTCCTTCAAAACCAATCTTTTTAGAATAACCAGAGCGAGATTTCTGTCCATTGTGACCTCTTGTAGCGGTACCACCTTTTCCAGATCCTTCACCTCTTGCAATTCTTTTTCCTTTTTTAATGGAACCTACTGCCGGTGTTAAATTATGTAAACTCATGTTTTTTATAAATCTTATTTAATTTCTTCGAAAGAAACTAAGTGTTTAACTGTATTTACCATACCTACAATTGAAGGAGTTGCCTCATGTTCAACTGTCTGGTGCATTTTACGTAAACCTAATGCTTCTAAAGTTCTCTTTTGACTCTGAAGACGCCCGATTTGACTTTTTACTTGTGTAACTTTTATTCTTGCCATCGTTCTTAGATTTATCCGTTAAATACTTGTTCTAAAGAGACTCCTCTTTGTTTAGCAATTGAAGCTGCACTTCGTAATTGTAATAATGCGTTAAAAGTTGCCTTTACTGCATTATGAGGATTAGAAGATCCTTGAGATTTTGATAATACATCATGCACCCCAACAGATTCTAATACCATACGTACTGCACCACCAGCAATTACACCTGTACCAGCAGAAGCAGGTTTGATAAAGATTTTTGCTCCACCAAATTTACCTTTTTGCTCGTGAGGTAATGTACCATTTAAAATAGGTATTCTCACTAAATTTTTCTTTGCATCTTCTATTGCTTTTGCAATTGCTGATGCAACATCTTTAGACTTCCCTAATCCGTGTCCAACTACACCGTTACCATCACCAACTACTACAATAGCAGAGAAACCAAATGCTCTACCACCTTTAGTTACTTTTGTAACACGTTGTACACCTACTAACTTATCTACAAGCTCTAACCCACTTGGCTTAACTCTTTCTACGTTTTTATAACCTTGCATAATTTCTTAAAATTTTAAACCAGATTCCCTTGCAGCCTCTGCTAATACTTTAACTCTACCATGGTATAAATAACCATTTCTATCGAAAGCAACTTTTTCTAAACCAGCTTTAGTAGCTATTTCTGCAATTGCTTTACCAACTGCTGCTGCTGCTTCTACTTTAGAACTTGCCTTTATTCCTTTATCTCTTGATGATGCTGAAGCTAATGTTACTCCGTTTACATCGTCAACTATTTGAGCGTAAATTTCTTTATTACTTCTAAAAACCGATAATCTTGGTTTTGAAGCAGTACCAGATATAATTTTTCTGATTCTACGCTTTATTCTAGTTCTTCTTTGTAGCTTTGATAATGCCATAATACTTATATATTATGCAGATTTACCTGCTTTTCTTCTTAATATTTCACCAACAAACTTTACACCTTTACCTTTGTAAGGCTCTGGAGCTCTGAAAGAACGAATCTTTGCAGCAATTTGACCAACTAATTGTTTGTCAAACGAAGATAATTTAATGATTGGGTTTTTCCCTTTCTCAGATACTGTCTCAATTTTAACTTCTGGAGCTAATTCTAAAACAATATTATGAGAGAAACCTAAAGCTAAATCTAATTTCTGTCCTTGATTAGATGCTCTATAACCAACACCAACCAATTCTAAATCTTTAGTCCAACCTTTACTTACACCTTCAATCATATTACTGATTAAAGCTCTCATTAAACCATGCTGTGCCTTATGGTTTTTGCTTTCCGATGTTCTATCTAAAGTGATAATACCATCTTCAATTGTTACAGTAATACCATTTGAAATAGTCTGAGATAATTCTCCTAACTTTCCTTTAACAGTAATTACATTGTCTATTATGTTTACATCTACACCTTGTGAAATGCTAACGGGATTTTTTCCTATTCTACTCATTTCTTAAGATTTAATAAACGTAACATAAAACTTCTCCTCCAACATTCTCTTGACGTGCTTTTTTATTTGTCATTACACCTTTAGATGTAGAAACAATAGCAATTCCAAGTCCGTTCAATACTCTTGGCATCTCTGTAGAGCCAACATATTTACGTAAACCCGGTGTACTGATACGTTGAATTTTTCTGATTACTGACTCTTTTGTTTCCTTGTCATACTTTAAAGCGATCTTAACTGTCCCCTGAACTTTATCGTCATTGAACTGATAACTTAAAATAAAACCTTGATCAAACAAAATCTTAGTCATTTCCTTCTTCAAGTTTGAAGCTGGAATTTCTACTACTCTGTGCCCTGCTGCGATTGCATTTCTTACTCTGGTAAGAAAATCCGCGATTGGATCTGTATACATATTTATTTATATTGCGATTATGGTTTTCAAATACCTCTATTTCTACTACAGATTTCTCTGTGATATCTGAACCTACAATCAGTTAAAATTCTTTTACTCAAAAAAATAGAGCGCGCAAATATACACAATCTATTTTAGTTTTTAAGCTTTAAATAAGTTTTCTACCAACTTGCTTTCTTAACTCCTGGTATTAAACCTTGATTTGCCATTTCACGAAACGTAACACGTGACAAACCGAACTGACGCATATATCCTTTTGGACGTCCAGTTAATTTACATCTGTTGTGTAATCTCACTGGTGATGCATTTTTCGGCAACTTTTGCAAAGCATCATAATCTCCAGCTTCTTTCAAAGCTTTTCTTTTTTCAGCATATTTTGCAACAGTGCGTTCTCTCTTGCGCTCGCGCGCTTTCATTGATTCTTTAGCCATGTCTTAATTTTTTTTGAATGGTAAACCTAATTCTCCCAATAATGACTTTGCTTCCTTATCGGTAGCTGCAGATGTTACAAATGTAATATCCATACCGTTAATTTTTTTAACCTGGTCTATATTGATCTCTGGGTAAATGATTTGTTCAGTAATACCTAAATTGTAATTACCTCTTCCATCAAATCCATTAGCTTTTATACCGTTAAAGTCTCTTACACGAGGTAAAGAAGCTGTAACTAATCTATCTAAAAACTCATACATTTTATCACCTCTTAGCGTAACCTTTACACCAATTGGCATACCCTTACGTAATTTAAATGATGCAACATCCTTCTTAGACATTGTAGATATAGCCTTTTGACCAGTAATAGTAGTCAACTCTTCTAAAGCATAATCTATTAATTTCTTATCTGCAATTGCAGCACCAACACCCTTAGAAACAACTATCTTTTCTAATTTAGGAACTTGCATTACATTCTTATAACTGAATTCTTCAGTAAGAGCTTTTACAACTCTTTCTTTGTATTCTGATTTTAATCTTGGTACGTAACTCATGATTATTCTTATTTTTTAGTTTTTTTAGAGATTCTAGTTTTAGTATCTCCATCAACCTGATAACCTACTCTTACAGCAACACCACCCTCGACTAACATAACATTAGAGATATGTAATGATGCTTCTTTCTTTACAATACCACCTTGAGGACTTTGAGCGCTTGGTTTAGTGTGCTTAGAAACTAAGTTAACACCTTCTACTAAGACTCTATCTTTATCCTTGATAATCTGTAAAACTTTACCTTCCGATCCTTTATGGTCTCCTGCAATTACTTTTACAGTATCACCAGTTTTAATTTTAAACTTCTTCATTTTATTATAATGTTAAAGCACTTCTGGTGCTAATGATACTATTTTCATGAATTGTTTCTCACGAAGTTCACGAGCTACAGGACCAAATACACGTGTTCCTCTCATTTCCTCTGTAGGATTTAAAAGTACACAAGCATTGTCATCAAATCTGATATATGACCCATCTTTACGTCTAACTTCTTTCTTCGTTCTTACAACAACTGCTCTAGATACTTGACCTTTCTTAACAGCGCCGTTAGGAGTTGCAGACTTAACCGATACTACAATCTTGTCTCCAATGCTTGCATAACGTTTTCTAGTTCCTCCCAAAACTCTAATTACTAAAACTTCTTTAGCTCCAGTGTTATCTGCTACTTTTAATCTTGATTCTGTCTGTAACATATTATTTAGCTCTTTCTAGGATTTCTACTAATCTCCAACGTTTAGATTTACTCATAGGTCTTGTTTCCATGATCCTAACAGTATCTCCCTCGTTGCAATCATTCTTTTCGTCGTGTGCAACGTACTTCTTAGTCTTTAATACGAACTTTCCGTACATTGGGTGCTTTACTCTTTTAGTTTCTGCAACAACTATAGATTTCTCCATTTTGCTACTTGAAACCACACCAATTCTCTCTTTTCTAAGATTTCTTTTTTCCATCTTTAAAACTGACTATAGAATTATTGTAATTCTCTTTTTGTTAATTCTGTTGCAATTCTTGCTACAGTTCTTCTTAAACTTCTCAACTGCAATGGATTCTCCAAAGGAGTTATCGCATGAGCCATTTTAAGATCGGTATAATTCTTTTGCAACGCTCCAAGCTTCTCATTAAGATCTGCTATAGATAATTCTTTTACTTCTGATTGTTTCATTCTATTTCGAATTAAGCGTTAATATCAAAGTCTCTTGCGATTACAAACTTCGTTCTTACTGGAAGTTTCTGTGCAGCTAAACGTAAAGCTTCTTTTGCAACATCTATTGGTACTCCACCAATTTCAAACAAAATTCTACCTGGCTTAATAACTGCAACGAAATGATCTGGTGCCCCTTTACCCTTACCCATACGAACCTCTAAAGGTTTTTTGGTAATAGGTTTGTCTGGAAAAACTTTAATCCATAACTGACCTTCTCTTTTCATATGACGAGTTGCCGCGATACGAGCTGCTTCAATTTGACGTGAAGTTAATAAGTTCTGATCTATCGATTTGATACCAAACATTCCATTAGAAAGTTGATTACCTCTACCCGAAATACCAGTCATATTTCCTTTCGCCTTCTGTACCTTACGGTATTTTACTCTTTTTGGCTGTAACATTTTTAATTTCTAATTTTAAAAATTATTTTCTTCTACGAGGTTGCGGTCTTTTTCCTCTATCTCCACCACCTTTATTACCACCTGCTTGCTTTTTAGACAATCCAACTAATGGTGATAACTCTCTTTTACCATATACCTCACCTTTCATAATCCATACTTTAATTCCTAATCTTCCATAGGTAGTATGAGCTTCAACAAGTGAATAATCAATATCTGCTCTGAACGTAGAAAGAGGAATTCTTCCTTCTTTAAAATGTTCTGAACGTGCCATCTCTGCACCATTTAAACGACCTGAAATCTGAATTTTAATTCCTTCAGCATTCATTCTCATAGTAGCTTGAATAGCCATTTTGATAGCTCTCTTGTAAGAAATTCTATTTTCAATTTGACGTGCAACACTTACTGCAACTAATTTAGAATCCAATTCTGGACGCTTAATCTCAAAAATATTAATTTGAACTTCTTTTTCTGTGATCTTCTTAAGTTCCTCTTTTAACTTGTCTACCTCTGTTCCACCTTTCCCAATAATAATACCAGGTCTTGCAGTAGTGATAGTAACGGTTACAAGTTTTAAAGTACGCTCTATGATTACACGAGAAACACTTGCCTTAGATAAACGAGCATTTACATACTCTCTTATCTTATAATCTTCTGCAATTTTATCTCCGTAGTCATTACCACCATACCAGTTAGATTCCCAACCTCTGATGATTCCTAAACGATTTCCTATTGGATTTGTTTTTTGTCCCATTTCTACTTTGATTGATTACTTAAATTTTTAGCACCTAACTCTAACGTAACGTGATTAGAACGCTTACGAATTCTATGAGCACGCCCTTGTGGAGCTGGTCTTAATCTTTTTAACATTCCTGCGCTATCTACACAAATAGTCTTCACAAATAACCCAGCCTCTTCAATTGCTGCATCTGCATTCTTAGCTTGCCAGTTTGCAATAGCAGACAATAACAATTTTTCTAAGTTTATAGATGCCTCTTTAGGACTAAATTTTAAGATTTGTAAAGCTTTTTCAACCTCTACTCCTCTTACTTGATCCGCTACTAAACGCATTTTCCTTGGTGACGTAGGACAGTTAGTAAGCTTTGCAAAAGCACGGTGCTTTCTAGCCTCTTTTAACTGATCTGCCATATTTTTTTTACGAACTCCCATAGCCTATTTTTTTCCTTTGTTTTTTGCACCTGCATGTCCTCTAAAAGAACGTGTTGGTGAAAATTCGCCTAATTTGTGACCTACCATGTTTTCTGTAACGAATACTGGTACAAACTGACGGCCATTATGAACAGCGATAGTTTGACCAACGAAATCTGGAGTAATCATACTTGCTCTAGACCAAGTTTTGATTACTGTTTTATTACCAGCTTCTACATTAGCTAACACTTTTTTCTCTAATTTATAGTGAACGAAAGGTCCTTTTTTTAATGATCTTGCCATAATTTATTATTTCTTTCTACGTTCTAAAATATACTTATTACTAGCTTTGGTTTTAGACCTTGTCTTAAATCCTTTTGCAGGAATACCATTTCTAGATCTTGGATGACCTCCAGAAGCACGTCCTTCACCACCACCCATTGGGTGATCCACAGGATTCATTCTTACTGCATTCACTCTTGGTCTTCTACCTAACCATCTAGATCTACCAGCTTTACCAGAAACTAGTAATTGGTGATCTGAGTTAGATACTACTCCAATTGTTGCCATACATGTTAACAAGACATATCTCGTCTCACCAGAAGGTAACTTTACAGTTGCATACTTACTCTCCTTTGCTAATAATTGTGCAAAAGAACCAGCTGAACGTGCCATAACAGCACCTTGACCTGGACGTAATTCAATACATGAGATTGTAGACCCTAAAGGTATTTCACTTAAAAGCATTCCGTTTCCAATTTCTGGCTTTACACCTTCTCCTGAAACAATTACTTGACCTACTTTTAAACCGTTCTGTGCTATCACATAACGCTTTTCTCCATCAGCATAACTAAGTAAAGCGATAAACGCAGTACGATTTGGATCGTACTCTATAGTTTTAACTGTTGCAGGAATACCTTGTTTATCTCTTTTAAAATCGATAATACGATATTTTTGCTTATGACCTCCACCTATATTACGTGTTGTCATTCTACCCTGATTGTTTCGACCTCCAGATCGTTTTTTCGGAGCAAGTAAACTTTTCTCCGGCTTATCAGTTGTTATGGTGTCGAACCCATTTACAACTCTAAAACGCTGACCTGGTGTTATTGGCTTTAATTTTCTAACTGACATTTTTGTCTTTTAAAGATTGTTATAAAAATCAATACTATCTCCTTCTGCTAACTGTACAATAGCTTTTTTATACCCACTTTTAATACCAGTAACTAAACCTTTTTTAGTAAACTTAGTATTTCTTTGTATTGGGTAATTTAAAGTTCTTACACTTGAAATAGAAACTCCGTAAGTTGCTTCAACAGCTCCCTTAATTTCTAATTTATTAGCCTTTCTATCTACTACAAATGTATAACGATTAAATACTTCACTATCGCTTGTAGCTTTTTCCGTGATAATAGGTTTTATTAAAATACTCATATCCCTATTTGCTTAAATTTGTGTTTATATCTTCTAAAGAACTCTCAGTTATTATAAGCTTGTTCGTGTTTAAAACACCGTAAGTATATAATTCTGAAGCTTTAATTACTTTAGATTTTTTTAAGTTACGTGATGATAAATACACATTTGCATTTTCATTACCTAACACAAACAATGACTTTTTTGTTTCTAACTCTAACGCTTTTAATACGTCTAAGAAATTTTTAGTCTTTGGAGTTTCAAAATTGAAATCTTCAACAACTATCACATTTTTATCATTTGCTTGAATACTTAAAGCTGACTTACGTGCCAAACGCTTTAAGTTTTTATTCAATTTAAAAGAATAATCTCTAGGTCTTGGTCCGAACATACGTCCACCACCTCTAAAAACTCCAGACTTGATAGAACCTGCTCTTGCAGTACCAGTACCCTTTTGTTTTTTTATCTTTCTAGTTGAACCTGCTATTTCAGCTCTCTCTTTAGACTTGTGCGTTCCTTGACGTTGATTTGCCAAGTATTGCTTTACGTCTAAATAAATAGCGTGATCATTAGGCTCTATTCCGAATACATCCTTAGAAAGCTCAACCTTTCTACCTGTATCTTTTCCTGTAATATCTAAAACTGCTACTTTCATTATTTCTGAATAGTTACAAAAGCATTTTTGTGTCCAGGAATTGCTCCTTTAACAACAAGTAAGTTCTTTTCAGCAACTACTTTTAATACTCTTAAGTTTTGTACTTTCACTTTATCTCCACCCATTCTACCTGCCATTCGCATTCCTTTGAATACTCTTGCTGGATAAGATGCAGCACCAATTGATCCGGGAGCTCTTAAACGGTTATGTTGTCCGTGAGTTGCTTGACCAACACCGGCGAATCCATGACGCTTTACAACACCCTGAAAACCTTTACCTTTAGAAACACCAGAAACATCCACAAATTCACCTTCTTCAAAGTGACTTACAGATATAGAATCTCCTAATTTATACTCTCCTTCAAATCCTTGAAATTCAACGACTTTTTTCTTAGCAGTAGTACCAGCTTTTTTAAAGTGGCCATCTAACGATTTGTTAGAACTCTTTGCTTTTTTGTCATCGAAACCAAGCTGTAACGCACTATAGCCGTCAACCTCTTCGGTTCTGACCTGAGTGACAACACAAGGACCCGCTTCGATTACTGTACAAGGAATGTTCTTCCCGTTTTCGTCAAATAAGCTGGTCATCCCAATCTTTCTTCCTATTAACCCAGACATTTAGTTAAAATTTTAGACGATAGAACATAGTATCCAGCGCGTCTATATTAATAATTATTTGTTCGAAACTATTGTTTCATTTGTGACCTTTGCGCTTGTTCCAAAAAAAAACAGCGTAAACAAATTCAACGCTGATTTTGTTTTTTCCGTTTTTCCTTCGCGAAACGCTCTGGACATGTTACTATTATTGAATTTAACCTCAAAAAATAGCTTAACCCTACTCTAATTCGGGTTGCAAAAGTATTAAAAACTTTCGGTTTAACAAAATTAAACCGAAAGTTAATATTTTACTTATACTTTAATCTCAACTTCAACACCACTTGGTAACTCAAGTTTCATTAAAGCATCAATAGTTTTAGAAGAAGAACTATAGATGTCTAATAATCTTTTGTAAGAAGCTAATTGAAATTGCTCTCTAGATTTTTTGTTTACGTGCGGTGAACGCAATACAGTAAAAATCTTTTTATGTGTTGGTAATGGTATTGGTCCGTTTACAACAGCACCAGTACTTTTTACCGTCTTTACGATTTTCTCAGCAGATTTATCTACTAAGTTGTAATCGTAAGACTTTAATTTAATTCTAATTTTTTGACTCATCTTGTAATTATTAAGTAGATTAACCTTTAGATTTTGCAATTACTTCTTCAGATATATTTGAAGGAGTTTCTGCGTAATGTGAAAATTCCATAGTAGAAGTAGCTCTACCAGAAGACATCGTTCTTAAAGCAGTTACATAACCAAACATTTCTGATAATGGTACTATTGCTTTTACAACTTTAGAACCAGCACGATCACTCATGTCATTTACTTGTCCTCTTCTTCTGTTTAAATCTCCAACTATATCACCCATGTTAGCTTCTGGAGTTAGCACTTCTAACTTCATCAAAGGCTCCATGATTTTCGCTTTAGCAACTTTCGCTGAAGCTTTATATCCCATTCTTGCAGCTAATTCAAAAGATAATGCATCCGAATCCACAGCGTGAAAAGAACCATCTCTTAATGTAACTTTCATAGAATCCATTTCATAACCTGCTAAAGGACCATTTTTCATAGCTTCTTTGAAACCTTTCTCTACAGAAGGCACAAATTCTCTAGGAACATTACCTCCTTTAATAACAGATGCAAATTGCAATCCTTGAACACCTTCATCGGCTGGGCCGATAGTAAATGCAATATCAGCAAACTTACCACGACCACCAGATTGTTTCTTATAAACCTCTCTGTGCTGCGCTTCAGCTGTAATAGCTTCCTTGTATTCAACCTGAGGTTGCCCTTGGTTTACTTCAACTTTGAATTCACGTCTTAAACGATCTACAATTACATCTAAATGTAATTCACCCATTCCAGAAATAATAGTCTGTCCTGAAGCTTCGTCTGAACGAACTGTAAATGTAGGATCTTCTTCGGCTAACTTACCAAGACCAATACCTAATTTATCTACATCCGCTTTTGTTTTAGGCTCAACAGCAATACCAATTACTGGATCTGGAAAATCCATAGATTCTAAAACAATTGGAAATTTCTCAGCTGACAAAGTATCTCCTGTTTTGATAGATTTAAAACCTACAGCAGCACCAATATCTCCAGCCTCGATATAATCAATTGCATTCTGCTTATTAGCATGCATTTGATAAATACGTGAAATACGTTCCTTCTTACCAGAACGATTATTTAAAACGTAAGAACCAGCATCTAAACGACCAGAGTATGCTCTAAAAAATGCTAAACGCCCTACAAAAGGATCTGTAGCAATCTTAAATGCTAAAGCAGCAAAAGGCTCATCTACACTTGGTTTACGTAATTCTTGTTCGTCTGTATCTGGGTTTACACCTACTATACCTTCTTTATCCATTGGAGAAGGCAAATAACGACATACAGCATCTAATAGAAACTGAACCCCTTTATTTTTAAATGCAGAACCACAAATCATAGGAATGATAGACATATCCATTACAGCAGCTCTCAATGCAGCGTGCACTTCGTCTTCTGTTATAGAATCTTCATCCTCCATATATTTTTCTAACAAATCTTCGTCATAAGCAGCAACCTCTTCAATAAGTTTACCACGTAGAATTTTTGCTTCTTCTTTTAAATCTTCTGGAATATCTACAACATCAAATGTAGAACCCATACCCTCTTCATGCCATACAATAGCTCTGTTTTTAACAAGATCTATAATACCTTTAAAGTTCTCCTCATCACCAATATTCAAAACAATTGGGACAGCGTTAGAACCTAGCATTTCTTTCACTTGCTTACAAACCATCATAAAATCAGATCCTTGACGGTCCATTTTATTTACAAAACCAATTCTTGGTACTTTGTAATTGTCTGCAAGTCTCCAGTTTGTTTCCGATTGAGGCTCAACACCATCAACAGCTGAAAACAAAAATACTAAACCATCAAGAACACGTAAAGATCTATTTACTTCAACAGTAAAATCTACGTGACCTGGTGTGTCAATAATATTAAAGTGATAATCTTTTGTATCTGGAAGTTTCTCTGCATTTTCCATTGGAAATTGCCAAGTACAAGTAGTCGCTGCAGAAGTAATTGTAATACCTCTTTCTTGCTCTTGCTCCATCCAGTCCATAGTAGCTGCACCATCATGTACTTCTCCAATCTTGTGAGAAACACCTGTATAATACAATACACGTTCTGTAGTAGTGGTTTTACCAGCATCAATATGTGCTGCAATCCCAATATTTCTAGTATATCTTAAATCTCTAGCCATATCTATTAAAATCTAAAGTGAGAGAATGCTTTGTTAGCTTCTGCCATTTTGTGAGTGTCTGTACGCTTTTTAACAGCAGCACCTTCTTCTTTAGCCGCAGCTAAAATTTCAGCAGCTAAACGCTGTGCCATTGTTTTCTCGTTTCTCTTACGAGTATACAAAATCATCCATTTAATAGCCATAGAAACCTTACGGTCTGGTCTAATTTGCATTGGGATTTGAAATGTAGCTCCACCTACACGACGAGATCTTACCTCTACGTGTGGCATTACATTTGACAAACCATCTTTCCAAATCTCTAAGGCTGACTTTTCTTCTTCACCTTTTCTTTCCTCTACGATGTCTAACGCATCATAAAATACTTTAAAAGCTACTGACTTTTTACCTGCCCACATTAAATTGTTAACGAATCTAGTTACTAACTGATCGTTAAATTTAGGGTCTGGTAATAAGACTCTTTTTTTTGCTGCTCTTTTTCTCATGTCTTTACATTAAAAAAGTTAATTAATTTGTTACTTGCTCTTAACTATCCTTTCTACCTATCATTAGTAGTTTTAAAAAAATCTAAAACAACGTATTATAATTTTTAGAAATTACAGGTTTTTACTTGTAACGTTTTTACTTCTTTGGGCGTTTTGCACCGTACTTTGATCGTCTCTGGGTTCTCCCCTCAACTCCCGCAGTATCTAAAGCTCCACGTACTACGTGATACTTTACACCTGGCAAATCCTTTACCCTTCCACCTCTAACTAATACTATCGAGTGCTCTTGTAAGTTATGTCCTTCACCTGGAATGTATGCGTTTATCTCATTACCATTTGTCAATCTAACTCTTGCAACTTTACGCATTGCTGAATTAGGTTTCTTTGGTGTTGTAGTATAAACACGTGTACAAACTCCACGTCTTTGAGGACAAGACGACAAAGCAGCCGATTTACTCTTCTTAGTTATTTTGGTTCTTCCTTTACGAACTAATTGTTGAATAGTAGGCATACTAAATAATTGCTTTTTTTCGTTTATAATTAAACTTGTCTCTTTTTTCAGAGTTTGCAAATGTACAAATAATTTCTAACCTTTCTAATATCATGAACTTATTTTTTAAAAAAGTATTTTTACTTTCTATTGTAACTCTTTTTTAGATACATTTGAAATTCAAAAACAGCGTATCTATTGTATAAAAAAAACATACACTTCTTTTTAATAATAGCTATACTTGGGCATACATCTGCAGTATGTTCTCAAGATTTTAGTCTTGAACTAAATTCAACTAAAACAACTGAAAATATATTTCTTTCTAAAATTAAATATAAAACAAAACATACAGATTCTACAGCGCTATATATTGAATTAAATAGCGTTCAGAAACAGCTTAAAATGAACGGATATTTTTTAAGCAGAATAGACAGCGTTGCGCAAGAGGGTAAAAAGTATATTGCTTATTTAAATCTTGATAAGAAGGTAGACTCTGTATTTCTAAAACACAAGAGCATCAGCAACCAGATTTTACAAAAATATAACTTCAAAAATAATTATATTAGAGTACCTATAAATCAATTAGAAGAAATTTTAAATGAAATTTCAACCTCTCAAGAACGCCAGGGAAATGCTTTTTCTAAAATTAAATTAAAAAAATTAAGAACCCATCATAAGATACTATATGCCGAAATTGATATCACTTCTTCTAAAAAAAGAAAAATAGATAAGGTCATACTTAAGGGGTATGAAAATTTTCCAAAATCATTTATTAAAAATTATTTAAATATTGATTCTAAAACCACTTTTAATAAAAAGAAATTGATGGAAATTTCTAAATTATCTAAAGGACTAGATTTTGTTTCTGAAACAAAGCCTCCGGAAACATTATTCACAAAAGATTCTACCTTTATATACGTTTATTTAAAAAAAATACAAGGAAGTAGTTTTGACGGCCTTGTAAACTTTACTTCTCAAGAGAATGGAAAATTACAATTTAATGGATATCTAGACTTAAAATTGAAGAATGTTTTAAATAAAGGAGAACAATTAAATTTATTATGGAATCGTTTTGGAAACGAAAAACAAGAGTTATCAATATCAGTAAAGACCCCTTATATTTATAACTCTAAATTAAGTCCAGAGTTTACATTTTCTATTTACAAACAAGACTCCACTTTTTTAAATACCCATTTAAACGTAAATCTAAAATATCAAATAAAAAATAATGCCAATTTATTCGTGTCTTTTGATTCTGAAAATTCTGAAAACAACATAAAAACTAATTCTAATAATATTAGCACCTACGAAAATTACTTTCTTGGGTTTGGGTATGAATATAAAATTTTAAAAAATGATTTTTTTAGGAATGACCTATTTTTTATAAAAATAAATCCATCTTTTGGAAAAAGAAAAACAATTGAAAATACCTCTCAGCAAATTAAAATAGCAACCACCATTGCTTATTTGTTAGATTTAAGCAGAAAAAACAGCATCTACTTTAGAAACAAAACGGGAATATTGAATTCTACAAACTATTTTGATAATGAATTATATAGAATTGGTGGCAATAATTCTATTAGAGGCTTTAATGAGCAAAGCATTTTTGTGAAAAACTATTTATTACAGAATATAGAATTTAGATACCAAACATCTAAAAGTTCTTATATGTATACGATTACAGATCTGGCATTAGTTTCTACAACCAACAGTAAAGAAAAACTATACAGCTTTGGCCTTGGCTATTTGTTTAATTCGAATAATTCTCAAATTAACATCTCTACTGCAGTTGGCACGAATACCAAAAATCCGTTAGATTTTAAAAACACACAATTCTTTGTGAATTGGGTAAATTTCTTTTAAAAGAAAAAAAAATCTTTACTTTTTTTTACTAAAAAACCTTAGTAAAAAACACAGTTTCCTTTAATTAAGGCTACTTTTTAAAATATTGTCAAATATTTAAAATACTGTTAATTTATAATAAAATATTATATAATAAACAGACAATCAACCAAAAAAATAACTATTCTTCAGTTAAAAAAAATAAATACTCTTAAATTATGTAAGTCTTAACAATAAAAGTATAACTCAATTTAGTTATTGATTGTGATATTTGACCACATTAATTCAAATAAAATCAAATCAATAATGAAAACAAAGTTTAAAGGAATTTTAACGCTGCTATTGGCGTTTGTTGTGCACATAACCTTTGCACAGGAGAAAACAGTTTCTGGAACAGTCTCAGACTCATCCGGCACTCTACCTGGAGTAAGTGTGCTTGTAAAAGGCACATCAACAGGAACACAAACTGATTTTGACGGAAAGTATGCTATCATGGCAAAGCAAGGAGACATCTTAAGCTTTAGCTACATGGGGTACAAAACTGTTGAACAAACAGTAACTGCTGCGAATACTATGAATGTATCCTTGAAACAAGACGCTAATTTATTAGACGAAATTGTAGTAACTGCATTAGGAATTTCAAAAGCTAAAAAATCTTTAGGATACTCTACTCAAAAAGTTGATGGAGATGAAGTTTCTAGAGTAAAGGACGCTAACTTTATAAACTCATTAGCTGGTAAAATATCAGGTGTAGAGATTAAGTCAAGTGGAACTATGGGTGGATCTACAAATGTTGTTATTCGTGGAAACAGTTCATTAACAGGAAATAATCAAGCATTATTTGTAGTAGATGGTGTTCCAATGAGTAACAATAATAACAACTCGAAAAACCAAACAACAGGAAGAGGTGGTTATGACTATGGAAATGTCGCATCAGATATTAACCCAGATGACATTGAATCTATAAATGTGTATGTAGTCAAATAAAAATGAACTTTTTCGCTCAAAATTTAAGAGAGGTTTCTGCTAATTTAGTTAAAAATTTTGATACTGTTTTTTTCTAGCTTTCAAAGTGCTATTTTTTGTC
>Ga0209533_1000297_pt1 | contig 47850 bp, 45 predicted proteins | sample COG_04_FD_184748 | JGI IMG/M metagenome (GOLD analysis project Ga0209533, IMG submission 184748) | Pelagic Microbial community sample from North Sea - COGITO 998_met_04 (SPAdes) (version 2) | ecosystem: Environmental > Aquatic > Marine > Neritic zone/Coastal water | place: Helgoland, sampling...
CAAAACTAGTTCTTCCTATAGAGCCGTGGTAGACCACCACGTTGATAGGCTGGATGTGGAAGCGCAGTAATGCGTGTAGCTGACCAGTACTAATAGCTCAATTGGCTTGATTTATGCACTGAAAAAAATTTTTAACATATTGTATATTGATAAAAAAATAATTATTATAAAAATATTTAGAGTTATTATAAAAATATTAAATGACATTTAAAGACACTTGGAATCATATTAGAAGTCAAAATCATATGATACCCTCACCTCTTGCAAATAAACTTGGAGTACCAGTTCTTAGAACAATTTTTGCTAATACGCTGATCCAACTTAAAAGATTTAAATATTGTAGACCCAGAAATAATCATGAGAAAGATTTGATTAAGAACGGTTTTGTGGTGATTCCAAATTTCCTACCAACTGAAGACTTTAAAAAGTTAAAACAGGAATTTGACCTTTTGATGTCACAATCAGAACATGTTAATTCTGGAGATAAAGGTTTAATTAAAATAAATATTCGTCCTATCAGATATAGACAGTCTGATGAATTGCCAGCTATGCAGAAATTTTCCAAGAATGAACAATTAATAAGGTTAATAAGTGTTGGAGAGGGTAAAAAGCCATTTGATCATTTGACAAGATTCAATCTTGAAAATTACAAATTTGTTAATCCCAACAAAGACTTTGATCAAACTGTTCCCTTTCATGCTGATGTTCATTTTCATTCACATAAAGTTTTTTTATACATGTCTGATGTAACTGAAAAAAGTGCTCCATTTACCTACTGCAAAAAATCCCATAAAAATACTTTTGATAGGCTATGGTTTGAATTAAGACGAGGCCAACTGAAGGATGCACATAAAGAAACATGGCGAATTGAGGATCATCTTGATAAAAAATTTTTCAAGGATTACTTTGAAAAAAAAATTCTTAAACAAGAGTATAAAGTAATTAGTCCAGCCAATACTTTGGTTGTTGCGAACGTACATGGTTTTCATCGGAGAGGTGTGGCGTCAGAAGGGGCTAGAAGAGAAATGATTCGTGCTACATTTCGGTATAACCCATTAGGCCCTGTTGGAGAAAGACCGCATATATTTAAACCTAAATATTCTTAATTATTTATTAGTAAATTTTTCCCAGGCCTTAGCATGCTTGCCACCCATTCTCATTCCATCGACATCACATACATTGCATGGTGAGAAATCTCTTTTCCCTTGAGTTAGCTTTTCCCTTGCCTTCATCCATTTTTCATCAAGCCATAAATCTTTAAAAGATTTTTGATTACAATTTCCTATTACAAACTTTTTACCCCAGTCGTGAGTGCAGACTAAAACATCACCATTATAATCTATAAAAAATGTGTAACTTGGATAATAACATGGCCTTGAAAGACTTTGCGAAGGGTTGTCAATTTTATGTTCAGCATTTTTCATCATTCCACCCCTATTACTTAGTGAAATTCCATAATTCTCCTCCTTAGATAAATATCTTTTTCTTATTTTATATTGATGATCTTCTAAATTGCAGCTGCGCATCAAATCATACATTTTTTCCTCCTCTTGTGGTCCATCATAAATACTTAGAAATAAACAAGATAATCCAGATTCAAAAAGTTTTAGAGTTCTTTCTTTGTTTAGAACATCTCCATTACTAACCATATGTATTTTTGATTGTTGGAGATTAGTTCTAACTATTTTAACTAAATTGAAAATATTTTTATCCAGTAGTGGCTCAACAAAACCAGAAAATAAAACCAAATTAGTATAATTTAGTTCTTTGAGTTCTAATGTTAATTTATTAATTAATTCACTAGTTATAAATTCATTAATATGCTTATATTCTGGGTCACTCCTAGGACAAAAAGAGCACTTCCTATTACACATACCCGACTCACTTATTTCGATCTGAGATGGAAGAGGAAATCCCTCTTTTGAAAAATTAACAACCTCATCAATAATCTTTTCTTTACTGTAGATAGTAGGGTCATCAAAGTTAGGAAGTTTTATTTTCATTTTAAATTAACCAGTCAATAAAGGATCATGCCCAATTATAAAACTTTATCAATGCAAATCGGCAAGGAATATATATTTATTTTAAATCGTATTTATTGAAATAAAATCTAATAAATGTATAAATTTAGTGATGAAAATCCTAGATTGTACTTTAAGAGATGGTGGATATTACAACGATTGGAATTTTTCATCCAATTTATCGGAAAAATATATACAGTCAATTAGGAAGCTCCCAATTGATATTATAGAAATCGGATATGTCTCCAATAATAAAAGTGATAATTTTGGTCTTTATTATCATTTAAACGTCCCATACTTAAAAGATATAAAAAAGAAACTTAGAAAAAATCAAAAATTATGCTGCATGGTAAATGCAAAAGAAATCAAAAGTAGCAAAGATTTGATCAAATTATTGCTCCCCTACGAAGGTGTTGTTGATCTTGTTAGGTTTGCTGTTGATCCAAAAAAAATTGATTTCATTTTAAACTTAATTTTTAAAACTAAAAAAAAAATAAAAAAGATTTCTTTTATGATTAATCTTATGTATTTCAGCAAGTGGCATTCAAATGCAAATTATGTTAACGCTCTTATTAAAAAAACTAAAAAAGTTGTAAATAATATAGCATTGGTAGACAGTCATGGTTCACTAAAGCCCCAGGAAGTATACAGCGCTGTTAAAGAAATAATAAAATTAAATAAAGATATAACATTAGGATGTCATTTTCACAATAATTGTGGTTTAGCTTTAGCTAATAGCTTGTCTGCTATAGAAGCAGGATGTGAAATTGTTGATGCCACTATAAAAGGTATGGGTAGAGGTGCTGGCAATGCCGAAACAGAACTTCTATTATCAATTTTAAGAGCAGATAGAATTAATCTTTCTAGCTTTTTACTAGAAGAACTTTTAGAAAAATTTCAAGATTTAAAAAATGAATTACAATGGGGAAGTTCTTTTATATATTCTCTTTCAGCTACCAGAGGATACTCACAAAGTGTGATAATGGATCTTTTATTTAAAAAAAGGTTAGATGCAAACATGGCATTGACTTCAATTACATCGAAAATAAAAAAAGATAAAAACATTAAATTTGATAATATAAACTCATTAAATAAACTTAAAAAAATAACACCACTTTTAATTGGTGGAGCCCCATCATTTAAGACTCAAGGAAAATTTTTTTTATCTAATCTAAAAAGTAGTGTGCCTATAATTTTAAGTGGAAGTAATGCTTTTAAAAATTATTTAAAAATTAATTTAAAGGTAAAAAATATAGTAATTTTGATTACAACTGGAAGTGAAATTGATAAAATAAACAAAATTAAAAGTAACTCTTTTTTGAAAAAAGCAAAAATTGATTATTTGGTTGTAGAAAAGGATTTTTATGGAAAAGAATTAAATAGTATAGATAAAAAAAAGATTATAGTTTCTAACAGCTTTGCTTTAAATCCTCTTTTACTTGTAGGAAAAATGCTTTCTTCTTTAAAAATCAAAAAACTTAATTTAGCTTTTTTTGAAGGTGATTATAGTAGTCCAAGATCAAGAACAGTACTCAACGAAACAGAACAGAGTTTTAATTTAATAAGAAAACATATTGATATAAAGACTTTTACAAAATCTTTTTTGAAAGTCGATCAAATAAATTTGTGGAATAATGATCAGTTTCTTCATACCAATTAAAAAAGACAGCAAAAGAGTCCCCGGTAAAAACACTAAAAAAATTAATGAATTTAATTTTGGTTTAACCGAAATCAAATTAAAACAACTTTCTAAATTTAGAAACTATATCAAGAAGGACAAAATTCTGAGAAAAAAAATTTTTGAATTTGTTGTGTCTTCTGATGATTTAAAGGTTAAAAAATTTGTTAAAAATTATTCATGGATTAGATTTGATTTAAGATCAAAAAAACTGGCTAAAGATGACTGTTTAGAAGATTTAATTAAACATGTACCCAAAGTATGCAAAGGTACATTCATTTTATGGACACATGTAACTAGTCCATTATTTAATCATTTATCGTATATAAAATTTATAAAGAAATTTTTATTAAATGAAAAAAATTTTGATAGCAGTTTTACTGCAACAATTATTAGAAGCTTTATTTACAATGCAACCAATAACAAGTGGCTATCACATAATATGAGTAAAAAGAAATGGCCTAGAACACAAGACTTGGATAATATTTATCTTTTAAACAGCGCCGCCTTTATAACAAAAAGGAAAGTTTATACTAAATTAAAAGATAGAGTTGGAAAAAATCCTCTGCCATTTGAAAATTATGAGAATGCATATGAAATATTTGATATTGATAGCAAAAAAGATTTTGATTATTTTCGAACAAACTTAATAAAAAAAATATGAAGAAATATGTTTTTTTTATTCGAGAATACAATGATTGGGATAATATTGCGCCAATCATTTATTATCTTGCAAAGAATAGTAGTTCAAAAATATGTATCTGCTTTTACAAAACAGACCTAAGATATACCAGTCAATTTAAATATTTGGAAAAAACTGTTGGTCATAATTTACAAGTTTTTTATTGGTCTCCAAAAAAATTATCTAGTATTTCCAAGCTTTCGATTAGAGTTTTTAATAAATTTTCACAGATACTAAAATTAAGGAAAATACTTAATCAAAATAAGACTGTGCCAGAAGACAAACTCAAGGGATGGTTTGAAATCATAAAGATGCAAGAGTGTAGTCGTATAGTTGTAATTTTTGATAGAGTGCTCGACCCTATTGTTGAGCAAGTTCGTTATGAATTACGAGACTTAAATTGTGTATTAGTTTCATGTCCGCATGGTCCTGTGACCCAAGTGAATAGAATGCGATATACTCATCAAACAAAAAGAGTTAATTTAAAAGCAGAATTATCAATATCAAATTTTCTTCAGTCCTATGAACACGTAATTGTTTCAGATTATCTCGAGTCAGAATTTGATGAAAAGTTTGGCTTTCTTGAGCAACATAGTCCCGCACCAGATAAATCAAAAATGGTGGTATTAGGGTCAATACGTTATTGTCAAGAATGGTTGAATCATGTGGATATTTTTACGCCTAAACCAGAAAAAAAAAATAGAGATAAAATAAAAGCTGTTTTTTTCATGAGAAAATTTTCCTACAATGTCTTTAAGGATGAAGTCCACAGAACACTTGATTTATTTTCATCATTTCCAGATATTGATTTTTATATCAAGCCTCATACTCGTGGTATGCAATATTCATCTAAAATTGATGCACCAAATATCCGTATTGTTAATGAAGAAAGTTCTAGCTTCTTGATTAATATGGCTGATGTTATATTTTTTCATGGTGGTACAGGTATAATACTTGAGTCTCTTGCTAAGAAGAAATTAACAGCCTGCATTGACTATTTAGATAGCAACAGAAATGTCTACGAATATTTCAATGCCTGCCATACTTTGAGGTGTCGAGATGAACTTTGCTTTTTTTTGGATTCTATAATTGCAGGAAAAACCAATGTAGTGTCAGGAGAAAAAGTTTTAAAAGAGATTGTTTATGCTAGAGATCATTCAATTTCAGTACCAGATAGATATATTAATTTTTTCAAAAATTTATAATTAATAATAAAATAATAATAGTTTGTTTGAAATTTCTATTTAAATGGACACTATATAATAAGTTCTTATTGACAGTTCATAAAATGAACACTTTTATGTTTACTATTTATATTTATGGAAAAAAATCAAGATTATTTAAACCTTTTAATTAAAATAAAAAAGGAACCAACTTTTTCACAAAGAAAACTTGCAAATGAGTTAAATTTTAGTCTAGGAAAATTAAATTACTGTATTAACGCCTTACAGCTTAAAGGATTGATAAAGATTAAAAATTTTAAAAATAATAAAAATAAAATTAAATATGTTTATATTTTAACACCAAAGGGTTTGATAAAAAAAGTAAAATTAACAGTAAATTTTATGAAAAGAAAAATAGAAGAATATAAAGAACTTAAAAAAGAACTTCTTAGCAAATAATGATAACAGATATATCTAGTCGAAATAAATTGGGCAAGTCTCAATATAAAATTTTAGAAGTTTTTGAAAAAAAACACAAAATTAAGATGCTACTTATGTTTTTATTTATGTTCATTGTTTCATTCCTTGAATTACTAAGTATAGGCACAATATTACCAGTATTTTCTGTAATATTTAATCAAGATTATCTATTAAAAGTAAATAATTTTTTTGAAAATACTACTATTTTAAATATCCAATTTGAAAGTCATGAAGATTTAATTTTTTATTCTTTAGTTGTTTTTTTTTTAGTTTTTACTTTTAAAAATATGATTTTAGTAATCTATAACTGGGTTCAGCAAAGTTTTTCAAAAGACTTCATAGACCACTTATCCATCTCATTATTTGAAGTATTCATAAATCAACCGTATGAATTTTATTTTAATGCAAAATCTTCTGACCTTGTTAGAGATCTAAATTCAGAGCCTTCAGCATTGGTTAAAAATCTATTTATCCCTTTATGCATTATGATTATGGAAAGTATTATACTTGTGGGATTGGTTTCTTTTTTAATATTTTTTTATGGTAGTTATGCTGCTGGAGCACTTGTAATTGTTTTGGGTATAATTGGAACAACACTATATTTTACAAGAAATATAATAAAAAAATGGGGTGGGCTAAGATACCAGTTTGAGACACAAAAAATAAAAACCATCACAGAGTCATTTGATAATATTAAAGACATAATTATAAAAACAAAAAATAATTTCTTTTTCCAAAGATTTCAAAAATTTGTAAAATTAGTTACTAAATCGATTTTATTTGGTGGCTTTTATAAAACATTACCAAAAATTCTAGTCGAACAATTAATTATAGTTTTATTTATTATTTATTTTTTATTTTATTATAATTTAGAAGCAATAGACGATAATTTTTTTGCTAAATTGATATTTCTTGGAACAATATTAATTAGAGTTGTTCCGGGATTAATAAGATTATCCAGTTCTTACCAGACAATTAAATTTGCGGCTATAGGAGCAGAAAATATTTATGAATTTCTTAATATAAATAAAAGAACTATTTTAGATAGCAAAAAAGAAATTGAATTTAATAACTGTATAGAGTTTCAAAATGTTGATTATAAATTTGAGGGATATGATAAAAATGTTTTAAGCTCTATAAACTTTAAAATCAAAAAAAATCAAACTATAGGTATTGTTGGCAGAACTGGTTCTGGAAAAACAACACTTTTAGACGTGTTTCTAGGTTTACTAAAACCAACTGCTGGAAGAATTTTAGTTGATAAGAGAGATTGTACTTTTGAATTAAACCAATCTGGCTGGCATAAAAAAATTGGTTATATATCTCAAAATGTAACGTTAATTGATGATACAATTAAAAACAATATTGCGCTTGGGATTACTGAAGATCAAATAGATATCAACACAATAAATGATGTAATTATTAAAGCAAATTTAAGGGAATTTATTGACTCTTTAACTGATGGAATTGAGACAATTGTAGGTGAAAAAGGTATTAAATTATCAGGAGGTCAAATCCAAAGACTTGGAATTGCAAGGGCAATTTACTCAGACCCAGAGATTCTATGTTTAGATGAAGCAACAAGTTCGTTAGATTATCAAACTGAAAATGAAATATTAAAAACAATGATGACCATTAAAAAAAATAAGACAGTAATAATAATAGCCCACCGTCTTAAAACAATTGAAAATTGTGAAGAAATTATTGAACTCTCTAATGGAAAAATTAACAGGATAACAACACCAAAAGAAATATTAAAAAATAGTAACAACTAAAATAATTTTTTTACTGCTGTTTAAAATATTAGTAAATTAACGATGAATATTAAATCAAATAATACGCGTTTACTTAATGTATTATATAAAGTAAAAATATAATTCTTATATGAGCTTCGATAAATTAAAAAAAAATATAATAAATAATAAAAATATTCTTGTAACAGGGGGAACAGGATCTTTTGGATCGGTATTTGTAGAATATTTGTTAGAAAACTATAAACCAAGAAAAGTGATGGTATTTAGTCGAGATGAACAAAAACAATTTTTAATGGAAAAAAAACTACAAAAATATCGGAATAAATTAAGATTTTTAGTAGGAGATGTTAGAGATTTACAAAGATTAGAATTCGCAACAAAAGACGTAGATGTATTAATACATGCAGCAGCAATGAAGCATGTGCTAATTGCAGAATATAATCCATTTGAGGTTGTTAAAACAAATATTATGGGAGCACAAAATGTAATTGATGCTTGTTTGAAAAATAATGTAAAAAAGGTTGTAGCACTCTCTACGGATAAAGCATCTTCTCCTGTAAATATCTATGGTGCAAGCAAACTAACATCAGATAAGTTGTTTATTGCTGCTAATAATTATGCAGGAAAAAATAAAAACAAATTTTCAGTTGTAAGATATGGAAATGTTTTAGGAAGCAATGGTTCAATTTTACCATTATTTTTTAAAAGTTCAAAAAAAAAGCTGATTACTATCACGGATAGAAGAATGACAAGATTTAATATTACACTAAAAGAAAGTGTCGATTTAGTCATGAAAGTTTTAAATTTTATGGTTGGAGGTGAGATTTTTGTGCCAAAAATTCCATCATTTAAAGTTGTAGATTTAGCCCAAGCAATTTCAGCTGATTCCAAAATAAAAATAATAGGTATAAAACCCGGTGAAAAATTACATGAAGAATTAATATCAGGGCCAGAATCACAAAATGCAATTGAGTATAAAAATTATTTTGTGATAGCATCTAACTCTGAACTATTTTATTGGAACAAAAAAAATTATATAAAAAAATTTGGTGGTAAAGCTTGTAGTAACAATTTTAGTTACAATAGTGATAATAATAAAGATAAACTAACAGTTTCACTATTGAAAAAAATAGTCAAAACACAGATCAAAAATTTAAATTTAAAATGAAAATTCAAAATAAAAAAATTGGCATTAATAATCCAACTTTTTTCATTGCAGACATAGCAGCAAATCATGACGGCAATTTAAATAAAGCGATTGATTTAATACATCTATGTGCTGAAAATGGTGCAGATGCTGCAAAATTTCAGCATTTTAAGGCAGACACAATAGTTAGCGATTTAGGTTTTAAAAAACTAAAATCAAAAAAATCCCATCAATCCACTTGGAAAAAAAATGTTTATGAAGTTTATAAAGATGCTTCAATCAATTTAGAATGGACTAAAAAACTAAAAAAAGCTTGTGATGATTGTGGTATAATTTTTTTTACAAGCCCATATGATTTAGATCTTGTAGACTATGTAAACAAATATGTTCCAGCTTATAAAATTGGCTCTGGTGACATAACTTATTTGGAAATAATTGAAAAAATTGCTAGCAAAAAAAAACCAGTTATTTTAGCTACAGGTGCTTCAACTCTAAAAGATGTTGATAGGGCTATAAAAGTAATACTAAAAAAAAATAGTGATATTTGTTTGATGCAGTGTAACACCAATTATACAGCAGAAAAAAAAAATTTTAATTACATTAATTTAAATGTTTTAAAAACATTTGCTAAAAAATATCCAAAAATTATACTAGGTTTAAGTGACCATACAATAGGTCATGCGACAGTTTTAGGCGCTATTGCTCTAGGTGCCAGAATGGTTGAAAAACATTTTACGGATAAAAATAATGGAGAAGGTCCAGATCATAAATTTTCAATGAATCCAAGATCATGGAAAGAAATGATAGAAAGAAGCCGAGAATTAGAAAATAGCCTAGGTTCAGGAGAAAAAATTATTGAAAAAAATGAAAATGAAACAGTTATCTTACAAAGAAGAGCAATACGAACTAAAACAAAACTTTCAAAAGGATTAAAATTAAAACCATCTGATTTAATTAGCTTAAGACCATGCCCAAGTAATGGCATAATGCCTTATGAGTTAAAAAAAATTGTTGGTAAAACACTTAAAAAAGATATTAAAAAAGGTGACCTAATCGCATGGAAAGATTTAAAATTGTAACAGTAGTACCAGCATATAATGAAGAAAAAACTATTACAAATGTTGTAAAAAATCTAAAAGAGTGTTCAGACGTAATTGTAGTTGATGATAATAGTATAGATCGAACTTCTGAATTAGCAAAAAAAAATAATGCTATTTTAATAAAAAACTATAAAAATTTTGGTTACGAAAAATCTTTAGAAGTTGGTTTATTTAAAGCAATTGAATTAAATTATGACTTTGCAATTACATTTGATGCAGATGAGCAGCACAAGGTTTCTGATTTTAAAAAATTTAAAAACTTAATAGAATCTGGATATGATTTAATTTTAGGTAACAGATCTGACATTGAAAGATTTTCTGAAAAAATGGGTAAGACGATTTTCTACAAAAAATGGGGCATAAAAGACCCATTTTGTGGATTCAAAGCATATAATCTAAAAAAAGTTAAGAAATTTAATTTCTTTGAAAGATATAAATCAGTGGGAACAGATTTGTCACTATCATTTATAAAGAAAGGGTATAAATTTATTAATGTTGATATAGAGACCTCAAGAAGAAAAGATAATTCAAAGTTTGGAAATAAGGTTTCAGGGAATTACAAAATATTGAAATCAATTTTTATGAGTTACATTTTTCATTAAATATGAAAATAATTTCAAAAACTACAAAACTAATATTATAAATTTTCATATGGTCAATAAAATTTTTATTAATAATAATATAATATTAAAAAAATTAGCTTTAAAAGACATTAATGAAAATTATTTATCTTGGCTCAGTGACACCACCTTAAAAAAAAATCTAGTTAATATTAGCTTTAAAAATATCAATTTACTTAAAGAATATTATAAAAAAACAATTAAGAAAAAATATTTAATTTTTTTTGGGATTTTTTATAAAGGAAAACATATAGGAAATATTAAATTTGAGAATATTTTTATAAATTCTGCAATAGCATCATGGGGAATACTGATTGGTGATAAAGATTTTAGAGGAAAAAAAATTGGTTATGAGGTTTTATCAAAGTCAATGAATTACCTTGAAAGTAAATTTAATATCAAAAAATTTATAATATCAGTAAGCCATTATAATTTACAAGCAAAAAAACTTTATCATAGTTTAGGATTTAGAATATTAAAAATTAAAAAAGATAAAATATTCTTAATTAAAAAATGTGAATTTTCAAAAATAATATTGGGATCTGCAAATTTTGGAAATAATTATGGTATCAGAAAAAAAAACATTAGAAAAAATGAAATTAAAAATATTTTAAAATACGCCAAACAATATGGAATTAATTTTATAGATACAGCTAATAACTATGGAAAAAGTGAGGAAATCCTAGGAATGAATGAGACAAGCAGTTTTGAATTAACTTCAAAATTTCCAACAATTAATAAAAATATGGGCGTAAAGAAATTTATAGAAAAAAATTTAAAAGAAACTCTTAAAAAAACAAAGTCAAAACAAATTTATGGTTATTTGGCACATAACCCAAATGATTTATTATCAAGTAAAGGAAAAATTATTATTAAAACTTTAATTCAGCTAAAAAAACAAAAACTAGTCAAAAAAATTGGTGTTTCTGTTTATGAGGTAAAAGAGTTAAAAAAAATTCTTAAGGTTTTTAAGCCTGATATTGTTCAGTTACCAATTAATATATTAAATCAGAGCTTTTTGAAAAATGATTTTTTAAAAAAGATCAAAGAACTTGGAATTGAAATCCAAGCAAGATCTATTTTTTTACAAGGCATGTTGTTGGAAAATAAAATAAAAAATTTGAGTAGAATAATTGATGTAAAAGTCCAAAAAATTGATAAAATATGTAATAAAAAAAATATTACAAGATTAAGTTTTTTATTAAACTTCATTAACAGTATTCAAGAAATTGACAAAATCGTGGTGGGCATTGATAGTGTCAATCAGTTAAAAAAGATAATTAAATTTATGCAAAATCCAATTAAAATTACTAATTTTAAGAGATTAGCTCTAACAGATGAAAGAATTGTAGATCCTAGATCATGGATAAAAAATTAAAAATTGCTATTATTGTTCAGGCCAGAGAGGACTCCGTAAGATTTCCTAAAAAAGTTCTTTTTCCAATTTCAAAAAAACCTTTAATATTAAAATTATTAGAGAGATTAAGTTATTCTAAATTAAAAGATTTAATTATTGTTGCAATTCCAAAAAATAAAAGAAATATTAATCTAGAAAGTGCACTCAAAAAAAATAAATTTATAGTTTTTAAGGGTGATGAGCATAATGTTTTAAAAAGATATTACGATGCAGCAAAAAAATATAAAGTAGATATTGTAATAAGGATTACTGCTGATTGCCCATTTTCTGATCCTACGTTGATAGATAAATTAATAACTTTATTGATAGATAAAAATTTTGATTACGTTAGTAATACTTTAAAGCCAACTTATCCCGACGGTCTTGATACTGAAGTTTTTACTTTTAAAGTTTTAAAAGAAGCTCATACAAAAGCCAAAAATAAATATGATAAAGAGCATGTTACTCCTTATATCAAAAGAAATAAAAGAATTAAAAAATTTAATTTAAGATACAAAACTGATTTATCAAAATTAAGATTAACAGTAGATGAAAAAAAAGATACAGAACTTGTTGAATTTACTTTTAAAAAATTTAAAGAAAAATTTTTTAGTTGGGAAAAAATAGTTAATTCAAAAGATATAAAAAAAATATTTTTTTCAAAAAATAATACCGCACAAAGAGATGAAGGAGCTTCAATTCCATTAGGTCAAAAGATGTGGATAAGAGCAAAAAATGTTATACCTGGAGGAACAATGCTTTTTTCAAAAAATCCAGATCTATTTTTACCAAAGAAGTGGCCAGCGTATTTCTCAAAGGCCAAAGATTGTTACATTTGGGATTTAGAAAATAAAAAGTATATAGATATGTCATTCATGGGAGTTGGCACTAATGTGTTGGGATATGCTAATTCAAAAATAGACAATCAAGTTATTAACTCAATTAAAAAATCAAACATGAGTACACTAAATACTAATTATGAAATTTTGTTAGCAGAAAAATTGGTAGAAATTCATAAATGGGCAGATATGGCAAGATTTACTAGGACAGGAGGTGAGGCCAATTCAGTAGCAATAAGATTAGCAAGAGCTTTCACTAACAAAGATAATATAGCTGTTTGCGGATATCATGGTTGGCATGACTGGTACCTTTCTTCAAATCTGATGAATAAAAAAAATCTTGAACAGCATTTGCTTAAAAATCTCTCAATAAAGGGTGTCCCAAAAAAGTTAAAAGGGACAGTTTTCCCATTTAGATATAATGACTTTAAAGAACTAAAAAAAATAATCAGAGATAAAAATATTGGTGCGATAAAAATGGAAGTGGTAAGAAATATATTACCAAAAGATAATTTTCTCAAAAAAGTAAGAGAAATTGCATCAAAAAATAAAATAGTTTTGATTTTTGATGAATGTACTACTGGTTTTAGAGGTACGTATGGAGGTTTACATAAAGTTTATGGAGTAAATCCTGATATGGCCATATTTGGAAAAGCGATAGGAAATGGTTATGCGATCAATGCAGTTATCGGAAAAAAAGAAATTATGAATATGGCTAATGAAACTTTTATAAGTAGTACTTTTTGGACCGAAAAAATTGGATTTGTTGCTGCCCTAGCAACAATAGAGGAAATGAAAAAAATTAAATCTTGGGAAAAAGTTAACTCAATAGGAAAAAAAATAAAAAAGTTTTGGTTAGATTGTTCAAAAAAATATCATTTAAAAATCAATATTCAAGGTATGGATTCTTTACCATCTTTTTTGATAAATTCTAATGATTCACAAAAATATAAAACGCTAATAAGCCAAGAGTTATTAAAAAAAAATATTTTAGGATCAAATGTATTTTACCCATCGATAAAGCATACAGATAAAATACTAAAAAAATATTATCTAAATATGAGCAAGATTTTTAAACAAATTTCACTATGTGAAAAAAAAAATATAAATATAGATAGTATTTTAGAAACACCTATTGCTATATCTGAATTTAAAAGACTCAATTAATGTACAAGAAAAAAAAAACTAAAATTTTAATTTTAGGAGGAACTGGCTTTATAGGTTACCATTTATCAAAAAAATGCATAACAAAAGGCTGGGATGTTACTAGTATCTCAAAAAACTACCCAAAAAAAATTAAATTTATAAGTAAAGTAAATTATAAAAATATAAATCTAGAAAATTTTAAGAATTTAAGTATTCTTGAAAAAAATTTTGATTATATCGTAAATACATCTGGTTATATAAATAATAATAAGTCAGGTTATAAGAACCATAATTTTAAAATTATAAAAAATATTTTTGTATATTTCAAAAATAGTAGCATAAAAGCTTTTTTAAACTTAGGGTCCAGTGCAGAATATGGTGGAATAAAATCTTTACAAAATGAAAAATTAACATGCACACCAAAATCTAAATATGGCAAAGATAAACTAAAAAGTACATTTTTTTTAATTAATGCTTTTAAAAAATTTAAATTTCCTTCTATTATCTTTAGAGCTTATCAAGTTTATGGACCACTACAGGAAGCAAATAGATTAATTCCGATAGCAGCCAAAGCGTGTTTCTTTGATAAAAAATTTGATTGTGCTGATGGAAATTTAATTAGAGATTTTATCTATATAGATGATTTAGTGGAAGCAATTATAAAAGCTTTGAAAAATCAACAAGCAAAAGGCCAAATTTTTAATTTGGGAAGTGGAAAAAAAATCTCATTAAAGCACATAGTAAGTTCTATAAAGAACTTTTATAAAAAAGGGTCACCAATTTATGGTAGAATTAAATTAAGAAAAGATGAGAATAGAATTATATTTGCAGATATTACAAAATCAAAAAAATTATTAAGATGGAAGCCAAAAATTAATTTTAAAGTTGGATTGTCAAAAACTTTAAAACATTACAAAAATAAATATAAAAAAATTTAATTTAAATATAAGAATTCTTAAATAAATAAGGTAAATATAATCAATCTTTAATAATTTGATTTAAAATACCTATTTCTTTCCAATCTTCTAGAGCTAGTATAACAGCATTATATTTGTCTGAGTATTTTAGGTCTCTTATTCGCTTATTAACAAAAATTCTTTCTTTGTAGATAATTTTTTCAAATGTCGAATTAAACTTTATTCTATACAAACTCCCTCCATTCAATGAAGCCAATAGAAAGTTTTCATGCCAATTTGTAGAAAATTTATTAGAAATTTTTATTATTTCTGAGATTCCTATAGATGGTATAAATGAAAAAATAGGTTCTTTAAAATTGTTACTAGAGTGATCTTTTAAATATTTTTTATCTTTATTTTTTTTAACATGATCATACGCTTTACCATATGAAGCTATTGGCCAACCATAATTTTTTCCATATTCAATTTTGTTTATTTCATCTCCTCCTTTTGGCCCATGTTCTGTTGCTATTATTAAATCACCTTCTACGAAAAGACCCTGAGGGTTTCTATGACCCATTGAATATATTTTCTTTTCTTTTGTTTTAAAATCAATAAAAATTATTTTCCCTATATCAGAATTTAAATCTTGAGGTTTACCTGAGGGTTCATTGAGCTTTTCACCACCCATTGTTGCAAGCAAACCATCAGATCCATTAAAATTTAAAACTTTCATTCTGCCAGCATTTAGATTTTCACCACAACTTTTTGACTTAAAAAAATTTTTAAAAATTAAATTTTCAAAATTTATATTTGCATATGAAATATTATATATTTGACAATTATTATCATAATCTAAATGTGAGACGTAAACTTTTTCTTTATGTACCAAGGTTCCCATAATTTTTGAATTTTGGTTTCCTTCAATTTTGAGATTTGTTTTTATTGATTTAAATTTTAGATTATTTTTATCTATATCTTTTTTAAAAAATTTATCTAATTGTATAAATAATATTTCACCATCATTATTAATTACTATTAAGTTATCGTTAGAGATTTCAATAAAAAAAGGTTTAAAAAAACCATAACCAGTATCATTTTTTGTATTTTTTTCTTTTTTAAAATTAATTTTATATGTAGATAAGTTAAAATTATCAGTTTGGCTCAACGGTAAAAATTTAATATTATAATCGTTATTGAGATTATTTATGCTAGGATTTAATCTTTTATATCTTATTTGAAGCTGCTTGAAGGGTTCTAATTTCAAAACTCTAATAATTATTTTATTCTTATCACTTAAATTTTCATATTTTTCTAATACAAAATTTTTTATCACTACTTGTTTTTCTATAGGCAAAATTTTGTAGATGTTTTTTAAATTTAATAGAAAAATAAAAAAAACAACTAATGAGCTTAAAAATAAAATTTTTTTCATAAATAATTTATTATTAAATAATAATAAAATAGCAAACTATTAAACTTATTAATTTAATTCGTATAAAGAGTAATTGTTTCCTAGGACAAAATTACTTAGTTTTTTTGCCGAGCCCCCATTATATAAAAACTTAATAATATCTCTCAAACCGTTATTAAAGTGTAAATTTTCAAGATTATATTGTTGATCAATTTTATAATAATTGGACTCAATATAATCATATAAATCATTGGATTCAAAATTATTTTCTTGAATTGATACATATTTATATTTTCTTTTAACCTCATTAAAAAAAAAATCTAAATTTTTTATTTCAAATAAAGACATGTTATATACATTAAGATCTAAAATTATTTTATTTTTTAATTTTATGTTAGAGTTTTTTTGAATTTTAATCTTTTTTAAAATTAATTCATAATTGTCTTTTTCAAAAATTTTATTTTTGATTATATTGTTTTCATGAAGATTCTTATAAAGATTTAAATTCTTAGAATTTTTTCTGCTATCCAATTTAGGTATTATATATAATATATCTTGGTTTATATTTTTATTTTTTTTGTAAAAATTAATAAATGTGTGGTTTGATAAAAATACATTACTTAATTTTGTATGATTAATTATTTTCGGGTAAATAATGCCAATGTTTATCAATGCAAATATCAGAATGATAAATTTAGACTTATAATAAATTGATATATCTTTAACGATTAATGCAGACAATATGAACATTAAACAAATTAATCCAGAAAAATATCTTAACTCTGGTATCACCCTTTCTCCAGCAAGTGCCATTATTAAAATTGGCTCAACTATAAGTAGTGATAATAAAATTACAATTTTTTTATTTTTAAAATCATTAAAAATATAAAATAAGAATATAGAAAGATAAATAATCGTGAATATCTCTGTATTAAAAATTATTTGAGTTGATAGCCAAAAATCATTCAGTGAAGTATTAAAAAAAGTATTGATAGAAAAAGACTCAGACTGAGCTCCATCTAGAAAAAATATTAAGAAGAAATTATCCTCAAAACAAAAACTTGGTAATAGACCAAAAATAATTAGTCCCATTGAAAAGTAGATAAGATATTTAAAATTTGTAAATCTAAATTTTTTATAATGAAGGATTAAAATTCCATAGATTGAGACTATTGAGCCCCAATAATTTACACCCCAGGCCAAAGCGGCCAAAATTGAAAATAAAAGATATGTGTTTCTATTAAATTTTTCTAATTTAAAATAATACTTAGTTAGAAAATATAATTGTGAAAGAAAAAAGAAAAGATAATAAGAATTTTTACCATTAACTAAAGAGATTGGTATCGTAAATAAAGAAAAAGATAATGACACTAATAAAGGAAAATAAATAAAAAAATTGATTTTTAATTTTTTGAAAATTAAAAATAAAAGAAATAAACTTAGAGCAGTGATTGTTAAACTGATGTATCTTCCATAAACAATCATAATAGATGGGTCATTGTAGATTTTTTGCTTAATTTCAGATAAGCTTAAAATATTAACAATAAATTCATTAACAAATAAAAGCTTCAAAGTTAACAATAAATTTATTAGAGGTGCTAAAAATGGACCAGACATCACACTTTTTATCTCAGTTATAAAACTAATATAGGAAATAGAATCTTTTAAAAAAGAACCTTCGTCTTCTTGTTGAAAAAAGGGTAAACCATAATCTATGATATCTACCCGTATGATAAAAAATAGAAATATTAATGAGATTACTAAAAATATTTCTATTGTTTTGAGCCTTTTAATTTTTTTAATCATATTAAAAATTATTTTTCTAAATTTTGTCTACTTAAATTAAGCATCACTTCATTCCATAAATACTGCTCACAATACATATTTCCCTTTAAGTAAGAATTGTAATTTTTATCAAAATATTCGTCATTAATCATAAATTTTTTTTTAATATTTTTATAAATAAAATTTTTGTCTCTTAAAATTTCTCGCTTATTAAAAGCAAAACCATGCTTCTTTTTTTCATTTATTTTTTTAAAGTCATTATTAAATATTTTTTTCATTAAAGACCTTTGGGAAAATAAACTAAAATTTTTTTTTGTAGGTAAATCTAGCGAATAGTTTACGAGGTCTTTTGACAAGTAAGGGGCTCTACTTTCAACGGAATTGAGCATACTTGAAAAGTCGGCTTTAAGTAAAATAGTTGGTAAATAATATTTAAAAAAAAATAGTTGTGAAAACTTCATTTTATCTGAGTGCTTTTGATATAATTTTCTAATGAAATTTAAATTCTTTGATTTATTTAAGGTATTGCTTTTACAATAATTTTTTTCTTCAAATTTATCAAAATTAGAAATCCAAAAAACCAGTGCTTCATAGTTTTTTTTATCGATATGTTTAAAAAAGTAGCTTATCTTTTTTTTATTATCAAGATATTTGTCAGATATTCTTAAATTTCCAAAAAAAAACTTAAAAATCTTTAAAATAAAAGTTGGAAATATTAATTTAATTTTTTCCATAATATAAAAACCTTTAAAAGCTAAATAACCAAAAAAAAGTTCATCACCACCATCACCAGTTATAGTAACATTAGTTTTTGTTTTGACTAAATTAAATACTTTGTAAGTTGGAACCATTGATGCATCACCAAATGGAAAATAAATTTTTTTTTTAATTGTATTAAAAATTATTTTATAATCTTTCTTAGATAATATTTTTTTGTAATTTTTATTTGTTAATGATGATCTGATAAATCTTGATTCATCGTATGTTTTATCTTTAAATCCAATAGTAAAAGAATTAATTTTTTTAAAAAACTTTTCTAAGTTGACCTTTATTAACTGAGAGTCTAAACCTGAGCTTAAACATAAACCTACTTTTTCATCAGCTATAGAAAACTTTTTGATTATTTTGAAAAATAACTCTCTAATAGATCTTGTATGGTTTTTTTTAAAAAATAAATTATAATTACCTCCTTTTTCAATATACCAATAAATTTGTTTGCTAATTTTTTTTCCTCCATACTCTACAATTTCGCCTGGTGACACCTGTAATAAATTTTTATAACTAGTTAAAGGAGCGGGATAGTGATTAAATTTAAAATATTCAAGCGTATTTTTTTTAGAAAATTCGAATTTTTTTTCTACTTGAAATATTCCATTAATTTGAGATGAAAAAATTAACTTATTTTTTATGTGAGTATAAAATAAAGGTTTTTGACCAATATAATCTCTAGACAAAAAAGTCGTTTTATTTTTAAAATCATAAATTGCTGCTGCCCACATTCCATCAAAATAGTTAAAACATTTTTTGCCCCAATAATTAAAAGAATTGATTAATACTTCTGTATCTGAATTAGTTTTAAAATGAATTTTTTTCTCTAAATATTTTCTTAATTCCAAAAAATTATAAATTGCTCCATTAAAAATTAATAAGTGTCGCTTGTCATGAGAAAACATTGGCTGATTTCCATTTTTCTTGTCAACTACTGCTAACCTATTCATCCCAAAAGAAATTTTATGAATTTTATCAGTAAAAAAAGTTTGATTGTCAGGTCCTCGATATAATTGGCATTTAGACATTTTTTTTAACAGTCCAATATCAGATTTTCCAATTATTCCAAAAATCGCGCACATAAGTTTAAAAAACCCTTATATAATCTTGTTTTATACTATAGTCTACTAATAATGAACTTTTCAATAGTAATACCTTTATATAATGAGGCTGAAAATATCAATCAGTTGAATTCGGAAATTTTACAAGCACTCACAGATTTAAAAAATACTAATTATGAATTTGAGATCATTTACGTAGATGATGGTTCCACAGATAACACTTTGGAAGTTCTTAAGAATTTTAACAATACTATTAAGACGATAATTGTAAAAAATAAATCTAATTTAGCTCAATCACACTCAATTATGAATGGAATAGATATTTCTAATTATAATAACATAATATTGTTAGATGGAGATCTTCAAAACGATCCTCTAGACATGATTAAAATGATAGAAATTTATTGTAAAAATGAAAATATTTTAGTTCATGGGTATAGAAAAAATAGAAACGACCCATATCTGACTAAAATTTTACCAAGTAAAATTGCAAATTTCATTGTAAGAAAATTCACAAATTCAAAAATACTGGATCATGGCTGTTCTTTAAAAATATTTGATAAAAGAATAATTGATACAAATAATTTTTTTGGTGATTTTCATAGGCTTTTTGCTGCTCAAATTAGTAAAGAGATTAATGTTGTTGAAGTAGAGGTTAATCATAGACCAAGAACTAAAGGTAAAAGTAAATATGGATTTGAGAGAGTTTTAAGAGTTTTTATAGATCTCGTATTTATAAAATTTTATAAAAATGAAAGATCATATTTTTATACAATAGGTGTTTTGGGTTTATTTTCTTTTTTATTATCTCTACTAAGTTTAATTTATATGTTCTATCTTAAAATATTTATAGGAAAATCTTTTATTACAACGCCTTTACCAGTATTATTTGTTTTTTTTTCACTTACAGGTCTTGTTTTTTTTTCAATAATATTGATGCTAGAAACAATAAAAAAAATGCTTAAAAACGAAAACAATAAAACAAAAAATTATCAAATTTTAAAAAAAAACTAATAATTAAATTAATATAATCATTAACTATGAAAATTGATCATAAAGATTCATACAAAGATTTTGGAGAACAATTCCAAAAAGATAACAAAGTCGATGGATATTCTTGGACAGCTATTGCCAAAAAAAAGTAAAATAAATGAATGTTATATATATCGCTGAAACGTCATTAACTAATAAAAGTGCTTATACTCATCATGTGCTTAAAATGTGTGATGCTTTTTGTAAGAAAGCTGATGTTCAATTGATAATTCCTTATGTAGGTAATAATTTAAACTTAAAAAAACTTAAAAAAAATTTTTTACTTACAGCAAAAAAAAACATTTTAGTAAAATCAATTTTAAATTTTAAAGTAAGTAATTTTTTATATCGTATTTTATTTGGATATAAATCTGCTACTTACACAAAGTATAGTAATTCTGAGCTAATCATTTCTAGGAGTTTAATTTCAAGTTTTTTTTTGTGTTTTTTTAAAATAAATCATTTTTTAGAAATTCACTCAGAATTCAGAGGTTTCACAAAATTTTTGATGATATACTTTAACTATATTAATTCTCCATATATCTTAAAAACAATAATAATATCTAGAGCCTTGAGCAAAAAATTTACCACTTTAAATAAAAAAAAAATTCTTATACTGCACGATGCAGTCGATACTAGAAATTTTAGTTATAGCAAAAGAAGAAATAAAATAAAGTCAGCAACTTATGTTGGAAGCTTTCATAAAGGTAAAGGTATTGAGCTTCTTTTACATCTAGCAAAAAAATTTAAAAAATTAAAATTTAATATATATGGAGATCCATTAGATAATACTTATGACATCTCCAAAAATGTAAAAATTCATGGTTATTCAAATTATGAAAAAGTACCTTATGCTTTAGTAAATTCAGATATACTGCTTCTTCCTAGTGCTAATGTTCAATATGGGAGATCAAAAAGTGTAAATATTTCCAACTATAATTCCCCATTAAAGATGTTTGATTATCTTGCTGCTGGTAAAATAATACTAGCTTCAAAACGTGACGGAATATGTGAAGTTTTAAAACATAATTTTAACTCAATTATTGTTAATAAATATGATTTAAAAATGTGGACTAAAGCAATGAATGAAATACTTAATAACAAATATCAATTACACAAACTAAGAAGCAATTCAATCAAAACAGCAAAAAAATATACTTGGGATAAAAGAGCAGCCAAAATATTAAACGAAATTAATTAACTAAATGGAGTTAAAGTTATTTTCATGATAAGGATAAAAATTATCTAATATGAATATATATATAGATGTCGAAATTCCCTCACGGGAGTTAGATGGTAAGCTTCTCTTAGCAACTTTAGCAGCATCAAAGGGTCATAAAGTTATAGTTTCTAATTTGAGTGAAATTCTATTAGGTCTAAAAAAAAGAATACTTGCTCCAGGAATATTTCACACCACATCTCTTGTACCGGGTACTGAGAAAATTTTTAGACATCAACTCATCATTGATAATGGTTCTAAAATCACAAGTATGGATGAGGAGGGTGGTTTAGTTGATCATGGTTATGATAAATTTGCAAGGATCAGGTATTCAAACCAGACACTTGAACAGTCCTCAGCAACCTTTGGTTGGGGACCTGAAGATACAGATACCTTAAAGCGCATCTACCCAACGCAATCTAATAAAATTCACAATACAGGCTCACCTCGTGCCGATCTTTGGAAATCAAATTTTTCAGAATATTGGGGCATTCCTCAGAATGTACCTGACAGGCCTTTTTTATTGGTTTCTTCTAACACGCACTCAGTCAGTAGTATTAGACCATTTTATCAAAATATTAAGTATCTCAAGCGTTTGGGTCTTTTTCAGAGTGATCCAGAACTCTTTTCAAACCAATTTAAAATCGCAGCAGAGGATAGCCTTAAGACATATAAATTTATAGAAGCCATAAAATACCTTGCTAGTAATAACAATGGCTTTGATGTTGTTTTACGTCCACATCCAATAGAAAATATTGAAGCATGGAAAGTTTTTTTAGGAGATATTCCAAATGTATATATTATTAAGAAAGACTCAATTACTCCTTGGGTTAATAATGCCTTTGCCGTTATGCACAATAATTGTACTACAGCGATTGAAGCGACAGTTTCTAACAAGCCAGTAGTAACATATATTCCTTTTAAACAAAAATATGGTAGAGAAATACCTAATGAACTTGGTCATCGTGTTGAAACTCTGGAAGAACTCTCGCAAACTGTAAACGCTTTGTTTGATGATATGAAATCTGACAATCAAAAGAATATGGACAAAAAAATTCCTGAAATAGTATCTAAAAAAATCAACATCAATGAAGATGAGTTAGCGGCTGAAAAAATAATTAAAGTATGGGAGAGTCTAGATGACAAAAGCCTTTCCAAGACTATTTACTGGGTCAAATTTTATTGGCTTCTGAAAATCATAGATTTCAGAAGATTAGTTGGTAAGTTTAAAAGAAAGTTATCTCCATCTAGGTTTGGGTCTTATAAAGAAAATCATAAGTTCCCTTTATTAAAAAAACATGATATTTTTGAACGTGTAAAAAGATTGCAACATGTTCTTGGAATAGAAGAAAAGATAGAATGTAAGCTTCTCTCTGATCGAACCATTCTAGTTAAAAAGTCTTAAATTGATAAATATAAAAAAAATATGATTTATATTGAGGATATAATAAGTACACTTAATAAAAAAAAAATTAATTTTTTTACTGGAGTACCAGACAGTATTTTAAAAAATTTACCTTTTAAGTTAAAAAAAAATCACATATCTGTAAACAATGAAGGTACAGCAATATCTTTGGCAGCTGGGTATTATTTGGCCACAAAAAAAATACCTTGTGTTTATATGCAAAATTCAGGACTTGGTAATGCCATTAACCCTTTAATTTCAATAACCAATAAAAATGTTTACTCAATTCCATCAGTATTAATTATTGGTTGGAGAGGAAGTCCCAATTCGAAAGACGAGCCACAACATCAAGCTAAGGGAAAAATAACAAAAGATATTCTAAAATTACTAGGGATTAAATACTGCGTCATACAAAATAAGAAAGATTTAGTAAAATTTGAAACGTTAATCGAATATTCAAAAAAAAAACTTGTTAACGTAGCTTGTTTGATTGAAAAATCAAAAATTAAAACCAAAAAAAAAATAATTCATAAAAAAAAAGTAAACAATTATAAAGTTTTTAGGTATAATTTTATAAAACAATTAGTTAGCTCTATAAATATAAAATCAAATATTATTTCTTCGACTGGTTATACTTCAAGAGAGTTAGATAATATTTTAAGTCTAAAAAAAAATCTTAAAATAAGCCCCTTTTATATGGTTGGTGGTATGGGGCACACTGCATCATTAACTTTAGGTGTTTCTTTAAAATCTAATAAACAAAATATATGTTTAGACGGTGATGGGTCTCTATTAATGCATGCAGGATCTTTAGGGGTAGTGACAAAATTTGGAAGAAAAAAATTTAAATATATTTTATTAAGAAATGATTCTCATGAGTCTGTAGGAGACCAAACCACAAACTCAGAACATATTAATTATAAAATGTTGAGCAAAAGTTTTGGGTTTCAATCATATTTTCTAATTACAAATGAATTTAATTTAAAAGGTGTGTTAAAGAAATTTATTAATACCTCAGGACCTGCTTTTTTAGAAGTAAGAATAAAAAGTGGATCAATTAATAACCTTGGTAGGCCAAAGAATCTTAAACTAGTTAAGAAAAATTTTATGTTAAAATAAATGAAGATATGTTGTATTAAAATCATTTTAAAATAGGTAAAATTTTTTAATATTATTTTTAAATGAAAAATATATGCTAAAAGAGAAAATTATGAAAAAAGTTTATGTAGGCATGTCAGCAGATGTATTCCATCATGGTCATGTTAATATTATCAATGAAGCAGGCAAACATGGCGATGTTATAGTAGGACTGCTAAACGATAAAGCTGTTGCGGGTCATAAAAGACTTCCGTATTTAAACTGGGAAAATAGAAAAAAAATTATTGAAAATATTAAGGGTGTAACGGAAGTATTTGAACAATTGGAATGGGACTATGCTCCAACAATATTAAAATATAAACCAGACTATATGGTGCATGGTACAGATTGGCTGCAAGGTCCTTTGGCTCCATATAGAGATTTAGCAATTAAAGCCTTAGAAAGTTATGGTGGAAAACTAATAGAGGTTGAGTACACAAAAGACGTATCTTCAACAGAGCTATCGTTAAAACAGAGAGTTATTGGCACAACACCAGATATAAGAAAAGCCACACTTAGAAGACTTTTGGATGCAAAAGATATGACTAGAATTATGGAGGCTCACAATCCTTTATCTGCTTTGATCTTGGAAAATTTAATTGTTAACCAAAATGGAAAATCAGAACAATTTGATGGCTTCTGGTCTAGTTCTCTAACAGACTCAACATCGCAAGGTAAACCAGATATTGAAGCGTTAGAAATAAATAGCAGATTAAGCAATATTAATAATATTTTTGATGTAACTACAAAACCTTTAATTATGGATGCTGACACAGGTGGAAAAATAGAACATTTTGAGCTTAATGTGCGCAGTATGGAAAGGCTGGGTATTTCAGCGGTAATTATAGAAGATAAAAAAGGACTTAAAAAAAATTCTTTATTTGGCAATGAGGTAAAACAAGAACAAGAAAACAAAGAATATTTTGCTAAAAAAATTGAAGCTGGTAGAGCATCAAGAATAAGTGAAAATTTTATGGTTATTGCAAGAATAGAAAGCTTGATTTTAGAAAAAGGGATTAATGACGCTATAGAAAGAGCCAACACATATGTCGATGTAGGCGTTGATGGAATAATGATTCATAGTAAAAAAAATACTCCAGATGAAATCTTTGAATTTTCAAAAATATTTAGAAAAAATCATAAATTCATTCCACTTGTCTCAGTTCCATCGACATACAATGCTGTTACTGAGGATGAATTAGTTAAAAATGGCTTCAACATAGTAATTTATGCCAATCAAATGCTGAGAGCTGCATATCCTGCAATGCATAAAGTTGCAGAGTCTATATTAAAAAATGGAAGATCATTAGAGGTAGATAAAGATTTAATAAAGATAAAAAAAATTTTAGAATTAATACCTGGAACAAAATAAATTTATGAAAGCATCTAGATTGAGAATTAAAGATTTTGTTAATTTAAAAAATAAGAAAATTGTATTTACACCTGGACCAGGTAGCTTATTAGAGGAAAATATATTTGGTCTAGCGCCTTATTTTGGAAGAGGAGATTTAGATTATTTAAAGATAGAAGAAAGTGTTTTAAGAAATTTAAAAAAGATTAGTGGATTAAAAAAAATAGTTCCTTTTCAAGGATCAGGTAGTTTGGCAATAGAAATTGCTTTACAAAATTTTATATACGGAAAAATTTTAATAGTTGATACAGGGTATTATTCTGAAAGGTTAAATTTAATTTTAAAAGATTTAAAATTTAATTTTAAAAAGATAAAAAAAATTGAAATTGTCTCATGGAAAAAAATAAAAAATATTAAAAAGAATTATGACTGGATATGTGCATCGCCCGTTGAGACTAGTATTGGATTAAAAATTCCAATAAAAGAACTTAATTATTTAAAAAAAAGATGTCACTCCAAATTAATGCTAGATGCTACTGGATCAATTGGTCTTGAGTCAGGACATAATTATGCAGATGTTGCAACTTTTAGTTCATGTAAAGGTTTATTTGGATTAACGGGAGCATCCTTCGTTGCTTATAAGGAAAAACCAAGAAATAACGTAAGATCGTTTTATATGGATATTAATACTCATATTAACAAGAAATTAACTGGACCATATCATACCATCGGCTCATTATACCATGTGTTGAAGGAATATAATAAGTTCAAAAATACAGTAAAAAAAAATAAATTAAAATTTTTAAAGGATAACAAGGAAGCTTTAGCATATCCTTTAAAGAATCAACCACTACTTTGCACATATAGCAAAATTACTTATCAAAATAAAAATGAAAATATCATTATATACAAATCTAGAAAAAAAATTGTTGGAAGTGTTGTGAGTCATTTAGGTGAAACATACCTTAAAAATGACTCAAAGGGATTGATTCAAAAACATTTGTTAAAATAATAATTCAGATGAAGATTAAAGAAAAAAAGAAATCAAAGAATATATTATTAGATATGTCATGCTCTCTTTTACATCACGGTCATATAAGATTAATTAAAAGAGCCTCAAGATTTGGAAAAGTTATAATTTCTCTTACAACTGATGAAGATTTAATAAAATATAAGAAAATAAAACCTGAATTAAATTTTAAACATAGAAAAGAAATACTTGAGAGTTTAAAGCATGTTAATAAAGTAATCCGTGGTCGATATATCTTAGATCAAAAATTTCTTGACAGGAATAAAATTGATATATTAGTTCAAGGATCTGATTACAAAAAAAGATATTTTAAAAATAAAGTTATAACATTTCCCCGAACAATAAATATAAGTAGTAGCAAAATGAGAAAACTTGCTACAAAAAATATTTTAACAAATAAAAATAACTGAGTATGGAAAAAAAACCCTGGGGTATATTTGTACCTTTAAAAATTCAAAAAATAATTTACCCAAAAGAAAAAATTGATATTGAAGGACCCTATATTTTAGCCACTTTATCTAGAAGAGTTTCAGTTGTATTAACTTATTATTTGCTTAATAGGATTAAAATCTCTGCAAATTCTGTAAGTTTTTTTTCTTTCTTTGTCTCATTTTCTTGTATGTTTTTTTTTATTAATTCTAATTATTTGTGTGGTTCCTTATTAGCATGTTTTTGGAGTGTATTGGATAATATTGATGGAGAACTTGCAAGATTGCAGAAATCTTCATCAAGTTTTGGGGTATTTTTAGAAAGATTAAATACTAACATTTTTTATGTGGCTTTGTTTCCTTCGTTATCAATAGGATTGTATAGAGATGAATTGGTTAGTTTTGAATTAATGATTTTAACTTTTTTTTCTATAAGTTTTTTTATTATTCTACGCTCTTTTTTTGATGCAAATTTTCCATATAAAAAATCTATTAATATGAATTCAAATTTAAAACTAATTATTGCTTGTCAATTCAAGAGTAGTTTTGATTATAGGAAAAAATCAAAAATGGGATCATTTATATTTTATTTATGGAGAAATATATTTACACAATGTGGAATGCATGAAATTTTACTGGTTTTACTTAGTTTTAATCCTGCTTTTTCAATTATCTTTTTACCAAAAATGTTGTTATTTTTTTCGTTTGGGTATCTTTTTATAAATGTTGGGATTTTGTTATCTTTAATATTACACAATATTCTTAGTAAGTAGTTAATATTTAACAATCAAATAATATTATTTTTTTAAAATAAAGTTAAAATCACTACATTGTTGAAAATTTTTTTCTTTGGTTGAAAATCTATCTAAAAAACATTTATATTAGTTTTTTCCATGTAATTTTTTCATCTACCTGCAAACACCATGTGAAATGATGATGACAACCTTCCTCTTATTGGATATAATTCATTTCTTTAAACTCTTTGAGCAAATATGCTAGTGCATCTTTAGAAAATCTGAAATAATCTTGAAATTTTTAATCTTTTGGTGCATGATAATGATTCAGATATAGCACCATTCCATAAATCACATCATTGTCTTTAAGCATTTTTTTTTAAATTTGAAACAGCTTTAAATGGGTCGTAGACATGTTCAAGTATAGCTATGGAAATAATTCTTTAAAAACTTGATATAATAGATTAATGAAAAGATAAAAACTGATATACAAAAAAATGAAAATTTTAATAACAGGATCTGCTGGATTTATTGGATATAATCTAGCAATAAATTTACTTTGCAAAAAAGGTTTTAAAATAACGGGTGTTGATAACCTTAATGACTATTATGATGTAAGCCTTAAAAAAAAAAGAAACAATATATTAAAAAAATTTAAAAATTTTGAATTCATAAAAGTTGATATAAATAATAAACTTAAATTAGAAAAAATATTTAAAAAGAAAAAATTCGACTTTGTTTTTCACTTCGCAGCTCAAGCTGGGGTAAGATATTCAATAGACCATCCACGTAAATATATTGAGAGCAATATAATGGGATTTTATAATATTTTAGAAAACGTAAAAAAATATAAAATTAAAAGACTATTCTATGCTTCCTCGAGTTCTGTTTATGGAGAAAATAAAAATTTTCCACTGAAAGAAAAAGAAAAAATATCACCAAAAAATATATATGGATTAACGAAGAAGATTGATGAAGAGATAGGTTTAATTTTTAATAAATATTATGATGTGAAACTTGTAGGGTTACGATTTTTTACTATTTATGGTGAGTGGGGAAGACCAGATATGATGATGATAAAATTCATTAGCAGTTATTATAAAAATAAAACTTTTGAATTATATAATTTTGGAAAACATGTTAGGGATTTTACCTATGTTGGTGATGCGGTAAAAATAATGTATTTACTTTTAAAAAATCATAAAAAGTTAAACAATTTTGATATATTTAATATTTGTTCAAATAATCCTATAAATCTAAAAGAAATTATTTTATTCCTCAAAAAAAATAAAATTTCTCCTAAAATTAAAAAAGTTACTTTACAAAAAGCAGATATTTTAAAAACTCATGGAGATAATTCCAAACTTTTAAAATTTATTAAATTTAATAAATTTAGTAATTGGAAAGAATCTGTTAAAAAAACTATAATTTGGTATCAAAGGAATATGCTTTAAAAACAATTTTACTTTTTAAAGAAAAAATATTTTTATTTTTTTAAAATAAAATTAAAACCACTACATTGTTTGGAATTTTTTTCACTACTAGAAAACTTATCTAAAAAAGCATTTATATTAGTTTTTTCCATATAGTTTTTCCATCTACCAGCAAACATCAAATGCAAAGATGATGATACCCTTCCTCTAATTGGATATAATTCAACATTTTTGAAATCTCTAAACAAATATGCTAAGGCGTCTTTTGAAAATCTAAAGTAATCTTGGAATTTTAAATCTTTTGGTGCATGATAATGATAGAGATATGGCACCATTCCATAAATCACTCCATTTTTTTTTAGCATTTTTTGTAAATTTGAAACAGCTTTGAATGGATCGTAGACGTGTTCTAAGATAGCTATGCATATAATTTTATCATATTTATCTTCTAATCCAGTTATATCAGAACAAATGTCACAAATTATATCTGGATAACTTCCAAAATCATTAAAATCTAAAGTTTCAACACTATTACAATTTATTTGATCATATTTTTCTCTCATAGCTTTCCCAATATCAAGAACATTGTCCTCAGACTTAATATCTTTTAAGACCTGATCTCTAAAATCTTTTTTATTTTTGAGATAAAAATCATTTATCTTTACCTTATCAATAAATGAAATCAGTATTTTATTTATCTCATTTGGGTTTCCAAGTATTCTCTTCATAAATTAGGGTTTTACCATAAAAAATTAATTTAAGCTATTTATTAATTTTTTTTAAAAGAACTGAATCAAAATAAAAAATATTTTTTATATCTTTTAAGAAATTTGTAATAGAAAAACTAAATTGTGATTTAAAATTAATAATTTTTAAGTTGGAGTCTTCTGTCATTTTATTGAAACTTTTTTTTCTTAATAAATTAATATGTTCCAGTGGATGTGCACAATCACTACTAGGTTGATATTTTTTACTTAATTTAAATTTGAATAAAAAACTACTTGGAAATCTGAGCAACATGAATCCACCGTTATTAAGGTTTTTAGACAAATTAATTAGAGTTTCCTTAGGGTTTGGAATGTGTTCAAAAGTTTCCTCAGAATAAATAAAATCAAATTTCTTAACTGAATTTTCAATATTAGAAATTACATTTATTTGATTTTTTTTCATAAAGTTTATTCTGGATTCTGATACTTCATAAGCGTTCACATCAAAATTGAAATTTTTAAGATAAGAAAGCCAAAAACCCCACCCAGCACCAAAATCTAAAATTGAAATATCTTTATGTTGTTTCTTAAAAATACCTTTGATTAGATTAACCTCATAAAGTAATTTTTTGTGATATTTTTTTTCAAAATTTTCTTTTTTTTGGAAGCTATCAGACTGATCTATAAGTTCTTCATATAATTCTTTAGAAAATTTTTCATTAGGTATTTGCTCTTGAAAAATCAAATTACAAATTTGACATTCTAATAAATTATATTTGTAATTATCAAGTTTTTTTAGGTTAATTCGATTTTTATAATATCTTTTTAAAAAATTAGTCATTTTTTTTGAATTATAAAACAGGGAATAAACATTTTTAAAATTATTTTTTTTACAAACTGGACAAAATTTTCTTATAGTCAAAGACATTTTATATCCTTTAAATCAATTTATTAATTTCAACCAAATGTTTTTTAAGATTTAAATTTGCATCAAATCTGTTCAAATTTGTGAATGCTTTATTGAGCATCGACTTACATTTCTTTTTTTTATTTAAATAAAAAATTATTTTTCTCCCAAGATCTTTATGATCTCCTACATTAAATAGCAACCCTCCCTTACCATTTAACAAAATTTCTTTTGGCCCAGTAGGACATTTACTTGAAATAACAAATTTTTTTAATGCAATTGCTTCCAGTAATACATTGGGCAATCCTTCATAAATAGAACTGAGGACAAAAATATCAGCTTGATTAATTAAAGGATATATATTTTTTTTGTAATCTACAAATTGTATTTTTTTATAAATATTATTTTTTTTTGAGAAATCAATTAAATTTTTTTTAAGATTTCCACTACCTACAATTGTAAATCGAAAATTAACTTTTTTTTCAATAAATTTTAAAGCTCTTAAAATTGTAAGCTGATCTTTTTGGTAAACAAATCTACCTACAGTTATTATTTTGAGAGTTTTATGATTATTAAAAATTCTCAAGGAACTGAATTTAGATTTTTTTTTAATTTCTTTTAAGTTTAAGGGATTATAAATACATTTAGCCTTTATGTTAAATCTATTTTTTAATTGTCGTTTAAATTCTAAGCTATTAACAAGAACTTGATCAGCTTTATTTAATATTAATTTAAAAATAAAATTTTTTAAAAAATTATTTGCCCATCCAGATGGAGAGGAATTTGCTCTCGCAATAATTTTTATATTAAGAATTTTACATAAAATAATACAATAAATGTTTGCTTGAAAACAAAACACTAAAAAATCCTTTTTTATTATCGCTCTTTTTAAAAGCAAAAATAAACAAATTAGATATTTAGATTTCCTTCCCAAATTATCCCAAAAATTAAATTTAGGAAAAATAAACTTTATTTTTTTATTAAATCTATTTTTATATCTTTTTGATACTGTAATTAGAGAGATATCAATTATATTTGAAAGATAATTTGATATGATATAGGCATTTTTTTCTACCCCATAGTCCTCAATGGATGGTAGAAAAATTATAACTTTTTTTTGCTTCATTTAAATCTTATTATATGATTATATTAATGATAAATCTTATCTATAATTTAATTAATATATAAAAATATTTCATTTATTTAAATGCGAATTTGCTATTTGTTTAATTCCTCAACACCTTCATCAAATCCTGGGAGTATACAAGTTGTAAACACATGTGGTGCAATTGCTGAACTTTCACATAATATTAAATTGATAGTACCAAATACAGGACTAAAAATTTCATTAAAAAAGTTTTATGGTCTAAAAAAAACGCCAAAATTAGTTAAATTGAAATATTTTAATAAATTTCCCCTTGGATTAAATTATTATTTATTTTCATTATTTTCTGTATTTTATGGTCATGTTGATAAAACAGACTTATATATAACTAGAAATTTTTTTACGCTTTTTTTGTTAAATTTATTTAATAAAAAAGTAATCATTGAGGTCCATCATGATCTTAAAAATGAAGGAAGAATAGTAAATTTTTTATATAAGAAACTAAGTATATTCAAAAATAAAAATATTTTGAAAATTGTAGCAATCACAAATTCAGTAAAAAAATATTTGATAAAAAATTTTGATATTGATCAAAATAAGATAGAAATAATACCAAGTGCGTCTGCACTTAAATTTAAATTTAGTAAAATTAAAAATAAAAAAGAATATAATATTGGTTATTTTGGAAGTTTAGACAGTAGCAAAGGGTCAGATTTTGTTATTAAATTAGCAAATAAAGACAATAAAAATAAATATTTTATTTATGGTGGAACTAAAGAACAAGTAATTAGTTTAAAAAAAAAGAATGCAAAAAAAAATCTCCAAATCAATCCTAGCATTCCGTACGGTGCTCTTAATAAAATTATTTCAAAAATGGATATTTTATTAATGCCATCAAATTCAAAAAAACTAAGAGCCTTAGGTGGCATAGGTAATATTGCAAAATACACATCACCTTTAAAATTATTTGACTACTTATCATCTGGTAAATTGATTATATCCAGTAATTTAAAGGTTTTTCACGAAATTTTAGAAAATAAAAAAAATTGTATAATGATAAATAATTTAAAAGTTAACAACTGGATAAAAGTAATAAATAATCTTAATTTAGATATTTCAATGGTAAATAACCTCAAAAAAAATGCCTATAATTTGTCAAAAAATTATACTTATATTAAAAGAGCAGATAAAATATTAAATTTGAAAAAATAGATATTTAATTTGTATTTTGATTTAATTTTTAAATATTTAAAAAAAATATGTTTATAATAAGTGATGATTGTCTTTAATGTCTAAAAAAGTTTTATATTGGGCACCTTGTTTACATAAAGTTGGTACTTATTATTCAACAATTAATTCTGCTATAAGTGTACAAAAATATTCAAAAAATAATTTAAAACCCATCATAATTAATGCCTGTGGAGAATGGAATGATACAGAAGAATTATTAAGAAAAAATAATATAGAAGTTATAAAATTTTATAAAACAAACTATTTTAAATATCTGCCTAAAAATGGCTTTTTAGCTAGTAGATTTTCTTATTTAATCATAATTATTTTATCTATTTTTCCTTTAATTAAATTTTTAAATAAAAATAAAAATGAAATATTAATAATTCATCTAATCACAATTCTTCCTTTATTCTTAAAATTATTTTTTAATTTTAAAATAAAAACTATATTAAGAATTTCAGGGTATCCAAAGTTAAACTTATTCAGAAAGAAAATTTGGGAATTTTCTAATTCAAATTTAGAATTTATTACATGTCCAACAATAGATTTATCAAATCAAATTAAAAAAATAAAAATTTTTGATGAAAAAAAAATAGTATTTCTTCCTGACGCAGTTTTAAATATAAAAAATATTTATAAAGATTTGAAAGATGAAAATGAAAGAAATGATATAAAGAAAATTTTAGCTGTCGGCAGACTTACTAAGCAGAAAAATTTTATATATTTACTTCAAGAATTTGAAAAATTTTTAAAAGTCAAACAAAATTATAGACTGACAATCTTAGGTGAAGGGGAGAAAAAGAATCAACTAGAAAAATTTATTAAAGAAAAAAAAATTTCAGAATATGTACAATTGAAAGGACGTGTAAAAAATGTTTTTAGTTATATGAAAAGTTCAGACCTTTTTGTTTTATCATCTTTATGGGAGGATCCAGGATTCGTAATAATAGAAGCTGCTTTTTGTAATTTATTTATAATTTCAAGTAATTGTCCAAACGGACCCACAGAAATTCTAGATAAAGGAAATGCAGGTATTCTTTTCAATAGTAACGAAAAAAATGCATTATTAAATTCATTAATTAAATTTGATAAAATGGATAAAGATTTAATTTTCAAAAAAAAAATATTATCAAAAAAAAATTCTTTAAGATATTCAATATATCGACATTTTAAGATATTAAGTAAAATTATCTATGAAAGTAAGATATAGTTTATGGATTTGATAAGTGTTGTAATTCCATACTTTAAAAAAAAAAAGTTTATTGATCATGCATTGAAGTCAGTTCTTGATCAGACATATTCAAACTTTGAAATTATTTTAATATATGATGACGAAGATAAATCTGATCTTAAATATTTAAATGATAGTTATAGTTCAAATAAAAAAATTAAATTTATAGTAAATGATAAAAATATTGGAGCTGGATTATCAAGAAACAAGGGTATTAACTTGGCAAGTGGAAAATATATATGCTTTATAGATTCCGACGATATTTGGGAAAAAGAAAAACTTGAAATTCAGTTACAGTTCATGAAAGATAATGGATCATTTGTTTCCCATACATCTTATAGAATAATTGATGAAGAAAATAGCTTGATAGGAACAAGAATGGCAAAAAATTTCTCCAATATTAATGAAATTATTAAGTCATGTAATATTGGTCTCTCTTCAGTAATGATAAAAAAAGAAATAATAGATGGTGATATTTGTTTCCCCAATTTAAAAACTAAAGAGGATTTTGTTTTATGGTTAAAAATTTTAAAAAAAGAGATAAAGATATTAGCGATTGATCAAAATTTATTATCTTGGAGAAGGACAAAAAATTCTCTTTCAAGTTCTATTATTCAAAAATTATTGGATGGATTTAGAGTATATAATAAATATATGGATTATAATTTTGTTATTTCTGTATATTATTTAATATGTCTCTCTGTAAATTATATAATAAAAAGAGCTAATGATTGAAATATTAATTTTTTTTTTAATATTAATAATATTAACTTTTATATCTAAAAAATTTGGATTATTTCCAAATTTTACAGGTGAAAATCATCAAATATTTTTAGATGAAAAAAAAATTCCTCTTATAGGAGGTATTTTATTTTTAATATTATCTCTTTATATTTTCTACGAAAAAAATCCTATTTTTTGTTTTATGATTTTTTTTATTTTTTCTATAGGATTTTTCTCAGACACAGGAATTGTAAAATCACCCAAAATAAGAATTCTTTTTCAGAGCTTAATTATTACTATAGGAGTTTATTTTTTAGATATTCAAATTTCATCAACAAGAATAAGTTTATTAGATAATATAATTGAGGTAAAAATTTTTGGTATTATTTTTAGCGTTTTTTGTTTAATGATTTTGATAAATGGGTCAAATTTCATTGACGGATTAAATGGCTTACTTCTTGGTTATTGTTTGATAATTTTATTTATTTTAGCAAAACTTGATCTTTTAAACTTTCTCCAATTTGAAAAAAATTTATTATTATTTTTATTTTTGTCTTTAATAATAATGTTGTTTTTCAACTATATGAATTTTTTTTATCTTGGTGACGGAGGCTCATATTCAATCGGATTAGTTCTTGGTTTTTTGCTAATATCTATTTACAACTTATCTGGCAATATATCACCCTTCTTTATAATATTATTATTATGGTACCCTTGTTTTGAAAATTTATTTTCTATATTAAGAAAAAATAAGTTTAAAAATTCACCAATTATTGCTGATAATAAACATTTGCATCAGTTACTGTTTTTTTTCATTAAAGAAAAATTTATAAAAAAAAATCTATTTTCAAATAATATTTCAAGTATTTTGATTAACTCTTATAATTTAATTATAATGTTAGTTTCATCTATTAATATTTATAGCTCAAATTTTCAAACATTTTTAATAGTAACGAATGTTTTGATATATTTTATTGTTTATAAATATTTATTTATTTATAGATTTGAAAAAAAATAATTTAATCATGCTAATTAAAATTAAAAAACCATCTTTAAAAGCGTTAACTTTCTTTTTTCCAGCAATTCTTTGTCTTTCATGACAAGGAAAAGAAATTAATTTAAAGCCTGATCTTTTGGCCTTAATAGGTAATTCAATGCACAATGAAAATTTTTTTTCAACTAAATTTAAAGATTGGGCTAATTTTGTATTACCCATCACATATGTATAAAGAATATCTGAAATTTTTAATGAAAAAAAAAGATTACCTAATAAAGAAAAAATTTTATTACCAAAATAAGTTACTATAGTATCATCATCACTTGAAGCATTTTTCATATATCTTGATCCAAATACGAAATCACTACTGTTATTTTCCAATAAATTATACATATCTTTTAGTTCATCAGCCACGAATGATCCATCAGCATTAAAAATACAAAAGTATTTGGTTTTAGTGTTATTAATTCCTTGAATTAAAGCATCACCGTATCCTTTATTTAATTGATAAAGAATATCACAATTATAATTTCTAATTGAATTAATTGTTTCCATATCTTCTTTTTCTAAAACTACTAAGATTTTTATATTGAATTTTTTGAGTTCATTTAAAACAATAGGCAGAGACTCTTTTTCATTTTTTGCCGGAATTACTAAAGTTAAATTTTCCATAAATACTTAAAATTACTCATTATCAGGAAACTTAAGAAATAAAAGAAAACTATTAAATAATTTTTATTTAAGATAATTTTATTCATCTGTAACTTAATATCAAAAATTGTAAAAAATAGTATTAATAGTAATGGATCAAAATATTTGTGATAGATGGTATATTGTGGATTATTTAATAATATTAGAAAAAAAATTAAAATGTTAAATTTACTGTTAGTTAAAAAAGAACAACAAGTTAAGATTGAGATAAAACTTATTATATAAAAAAAATAATTATTATCAAAAATTATATTTGAAAAACGGAAAAAAATCCCTCCACCAGTATATGTAACATTGTAATTAAAATTAATTACACAAATTGAGAAAATCAAAATTGAAATAATAACATTCTTAATATTAAGAGGGTTTTTGATATAAATAATTTTAGCAAGGATGAAAGGCAGTATATAAAAAAAAATTAATGAAAATGTTATTAAGATATCATTTGAAATGTTATTAAAAAAATTCTTTTCATTAGCATCTATTCCTACAGCTCCTGAAATTGAAAGGAAATTTACTTCCATATAAAAAATAAAATAAAATGCTGGTAAAGCTAATATGCTATTAAGCAAAAAGGTTAAAAAAATTTCCTTTGATTTAAACTGATAATAAATAATAAAATTTATAATGAAATATATTGAAAAAACAGAAAAGTTAGGACTAAAATATGCACTACAAGCTACAAAAAGTGTATTTAAAATTACATAATTAAAATCTTTTTTATCTAAAAATTTTAAGTAAAAAAAAATTCCAAGTGTAAAAAAAAGTAGACCGATAAGCCTACTATCAGGCCAGATAGCTAGGCTTCTAAAAGTAGGGGATAAAAAAATTAAAAAGGTAAGTAAAAAAAATATATTTTTATCAATCTTTGAAAATCTAATTTCGAGACATTTGTAAAAAAAAAATGGTAGTAAAAGACAAAAATGTAGGTGTATAAGCCTTATAATATAATCAGAAAAATCTAGTTTTTCAAATAATCCTAAAATGATTATAAGCACTGGTGAATGTCTTGTTCCAAAATTATCATACTCATTCAGAGTATTAAAAAAATTTAAAGAAAATTGTTCACTCACTTCTTTTTGATTCCTATAGTCTAATAAAGCTCCACCAGTTGAATTTTCTCCAAATATAAAGCTAACTATTAAAGTAAGATAAAAGAAAAATAATATAACTATTTCTTTTTTGAAAAAGTTGTTATGTAGTATTTTTTTAAACATTGATATAAATAATTATTATTATAGCTAAAAATGCATTATCATCTAATTCTTTTTCTTTATTCAATATTATTTATTCATTCAATAATAGGATATGGCATTATTTTTTCCAAGATGACCAATAAAGAGATACTCTCTAAAAATATTGGCTACATAGGTATTGTTGGTTTTTTTTTCATATCTCTAATATCAATTTTTACTTCATTTTTTTTTGCTCATGATTATTTACACAATATTATTCTTCATTCTATTGGAATACTAGGTTTTTTGACTTCAATTAAAAATTTAAGAAAGTTTTTTGAAATAAAATATTTATGGTTATTGATTGTAATTTTATGGTTAGGAATTTATGTTTATAAAAACCACGATGATTTTCCTTATTATCATTTAACATATGCTTTAAATTTATCCGAAAATAGCTTTATGGTTGGGACTGGAAATTTTAGTCATGGCTTTAGAACATTCTCAAGTTTATTTTTTTTTCATTCAATTTTATATATGCCTTTTATAGATTTTTATCTTTTTCACTCTGGTCCATTTTTTATTCTTATTTTTTTTAATTTTATAATAATTTCCAATCTTTTAAAAAAATTCAAAAATAATAAAATAGATTTTATATATTTTTTTTCATTACTATCATTTATTTTTATAAATGTTGCATTTTATCGAGTTGCAGAACATGGGACAGACCGATCTGCTCAAATTTTGCTAATTTTGATATTCATATTTTTTTTTGAAATTATTCATTATAAAAAAAGTAAAAGCAGAATTTCAACTGACTTAAGTATTTTATTAATACTAGTTTTTTTAGCGTCAAGTATGAAAGCAATTTATTATTTATACTTAATTTTAATACCAATAATTTTTTTTAAAAAAAATTTTTTAAGAGATTTTTTAAATAAAAAAAATTTTTTAATGATATCGTTTATTTCATTAAGTTTTTTTCTTAATTTAACAGTCAATTATTTAAATACTGGCTGTTTATTATATCCTGCTGAAAAAACCTGTATAATTGATCAAGAATGGTCAATTAAAAAAGATGAGGTAAAAAGAATGTCTATACATTATGAGTGGTGGGCAAAAGCTGGTGGCGGACCTGGATATGTGTCAGAAATTAAACCAGAAGTTTATGTAAAGAAATTTAACTGGGTTCACAACTGGATTAAAAGACATTTTTTCAACAAAGTATCTGATACACTATTGGGTATAATTTTTATAAGTCTGTTAGTTTTATTTATTTTTAAATATTTTTCAAAAATGAAATATAAAAAAACTCTCAAATTGGATTTGTTAAGTTATTTTATTCCAATTTTTTTTTTACTAGAGTGGTTCTTTAATCATCCATCAATGAGATATGGTGGATATGTACTTTTTGCAATACCAATTTTTTTGGTAACTTCAGTAATTGTTCAAAGTTATAAAATAGAAAAAAAAAAGCTTTGGAATTTATCAGTATTTTTTATTGTTCTGGTTTTTGTTATTTTTAACGCTAGAAACTTTTCAAGGATAGTTAAAGAGGCTGAGATATACGATTATAATGTACTAAACAATCCATATTTTTATGTCCAAGAGGTTGAGTCAGTAAAAATTAATAAAAATATTCAATATAATATTTATTCCACTAAAAATAATCAAATGTGTTGGGCCTCAAAAACACCTTGTTCTTATAGAAAAAATTTAGAAGTAAAAAAATTTCTGTGGATGAATATGGTCTATAAAAATGTTAAATAAAATTTTTTTAAATTTATTAACTATAGTAATTGGTTTAATTGATTATTCAAATAAAAGATTAATTATTTTTTTTTTAAAAAAAAAATTTAAAAACCAATATTTAAACATCATTGATATTGGTTCACATAAAGGTGAAACAATAAACCTTTTTTTAAAAAATTTTAATATACAAAAAATTTTTGCTTTTGAACCGAATATTGTACTCTTTAATGTTTTGGTAAAAAAAAAATATAATAATAAAAAAATCAAATTTTTCAATTGTGGTGTTGGATTAAATGAAGAACATTTAAATTTAAATATAATGATTGATAGCTCATCGTCTACATTTAATTCTATCAATAAAGAATCTGATTATTATAAAAAAAAGAATAAGATAATTACATTTTTATCAAATAAAAAAAATCTGATAGAAAATAAACAAAAAATTTCAGTAGTTAATTTATCAAAGATAATTCAAGAAAATAAGATTGATAAAATTGATGTTTTGAAAATTGATACAGAGGGTTTTGAATATAATATTTTGAGAGGAATTAAAGAAATCGATTATGAGAAAATAAGATATATATATTTCGAACATCATTATGATTTGATGATAGAGAAGGGGTATACTTTTTCAAATATAAATAGTTTATTGGTAAAAAATAATTTTAAAAAAATTTTTAAAATTAAAATGAAATTTAGAAAATCCTTTGAGTATATTTATGAAAAAAAAGTATAGAATTCCTAAAGCTAGTGTTATCATAGCAAATTATAATAATGCGAAATATTTACGAAATTGTATTAATTCAATTTTAAATCAATCTTATAAAAATATAGAAATTATAGCAGTAGATGATAAATCAGAAGATAGTTCTTTAGAGGTTTTAAAAAAATATAAAAAAAAAATTAAAGTCATTAAAAATAGGAAAAAAACTTCAAAAGGAAGTTACAACCAAATTAATTCTTATTATAAAGGATTTATAAAATCTAAAGGTAAATATATATTTTTTTTAGATAGTGATGATTATTTTAAAAAAAAAAAAATTGAGTTAGTTATTAAAGAATTCGAAAATAATGAGAATTTAGATTTAATTTTTGATTTACCAATATTAAAATTTAGAGATAAAGAGATAAAAAAGAAATTTAAACAAAAAAAATTTGTTATTTCCAGTTGGCCAAGATTTAGTCCTCAAAGCTGTATATCTATTAAAAAAAAATTAGCTAAAGAAATATTCAAAATTTTGAAATTAAAAAAATTTGAGACCATCTGGCTTGATTTTCGAATTGCTGTTTATTATTTTCTTAAAAATAAACAAATTTATATTTTTAAAAAATATTTAACTTATTATAGACAATTAAATAATTCTGCCTCTAAAGATTATAAAATTTTAAATAAAAATTGGTGGTATAGAAGAAAACAAGCTCATGAATTTGTAAGTTTTTTAAACAAAAAATTAAAACTTAAAGACAAAATGAATTTTGATAAAATTATGACTAACATTGTAAATTTATTATAGAATGAATAAAATACTTATAATTGGAAAAAAAAGTTTCTTAGGTTCTAATCTTAAAATTTATTTATCAAAATTTTATAAAATTGATTGTTATTCTTACGAAAAAATTATTTTAAAGAATAATAGTTTTTTTGACAAATATTCTCATGTTATAAATACGACAATTCACAAGAAGTATACTAAAGAAAAATATAATAAGAAATATGATTTAGATAGTAATTTTATTAATAAATTTAAGAAAATAAATTTTTATTATATCTACTTAAATTCCAGAAAGGTTTATCTCCCAAAAGAAAATATCAATGAGAATTCATCTATTTCGCCAATCGATAATTACGCAAAAAATAAAATGGTTACAGAGAGATTTTTGCAGAAAAAATGTAAAAATAAATTTATTTCATTAAGAATATCAAATGTAATTGGAAAAAGAATATTTAAAAATTTAAGAAATAGTCATAAATTATTTTTTGACAACTTTTTAAGATATAAAAAAAATAAAAAAAAAATTATCGTAAACAACGATTTTAAAGATTTTATAAGTATAAATCAATTTTCAAAAGTAATTAAACAAATAATTAAATATCAAATTATAGGAATTTATAATGTGTCCATTGGAAAAAAAATTTATATTTCAGAGATAGTTGAATGGTTAGATAAAAATTTACTAGAAAATATTGAATTTACAGATATTGAAAAAGACTCGTTTACCCTATCAAATAAAAAATTATTAAAAAAAATAAAAATTAATTTAAGTAAAAATCAACTTAAATTATTTTGTAAAAAGTTAATTTAAATAGTTTCTTAATTATCTGTCTTTACGAAATTAATTAAATAGACTAGTAAAGTATTTATGAATAAAAAAATTGCTTTAATATTTGGAATTACTGGTCAAGATGGTTCTTACCTTACTGAATTTTTACTTAAAAAAAACTATATAGTTCATGGTGTTAAAAGAAGATCATCTTCATTCAACACGGGTAGAATAGATCATCTTTACCAAGATCCCCATGAAAAAAATAGAAAACTTATTTTACATTATGGTGATATTACTGATGCCATTTCTGTATCATCAATAATTAAAAATATTAAACCTGATGAAATTTACAATCTTGCTGCACAATCACATGTAGCAGTTTCGTTTGAAGTCCCTGAATATACAGCCAATGCTGATGGAATTGGCGCTCTAAGAATTTTAGAAGCAATTAAGTTTCATGGTTTTGAAAAAAAAACTAAATTTTATCAAGCTGGCACTTCTGAAATGTTTGGAAAAGTTACTCAAATACCTCAAACAGAAAAAACACCTTTTTATCCAAGAAGTCCCTATGGTGTTGCAAAAGTTTATGCACATTGGATAACTGTTAATTATAGAGAAGCCTTTAATATTTTTGCTTGTAATGGAATATTGTTTAATCATGAGAGTCCAGTTAGGGGTGAAACTTTTGTTACAAAAAAAATTATCATGGCTCTATGTAAAATAAAATTAAAAAAACAAAAGAAATTATTTTTAGGTAATTTGGATGCTAAACGAGATTGGGGTCATGCAAAAGATTATGTTGAAGCAATGTGGAAAATGTTACAAAAAAAAACACCTGATGATTATGTAATATCAACGGGAAAACAATATTCTGTAAAGGATTTTATAAATTTATCACTTAAAGAGCTCAATATAAAATACCACTGGAGAGGTAAGGGAATTCATCAAAAATGTTATGATGAAAAAGGAAATTGTTTTATAGAGTGTGATGAGGAATATTTTAGACCATTAGAAGTAGACACTTTACTTGGTGATTCTAGTAAAGCCAGAAAAGAATTAAATTGGAAACCTAAATATAATATCGCCAATCTTGTGAAAGAAATGACGAGTAAAGAGTTAAGTAATTTATTGAAGTGATAAATTTAAATTCAAAAATTTATGTAGCTGGACATAATGGTTTGGTTGGAAGTGCAATTGTAAGAGAGTTGAAAAGAAAAGGATATAGTAATATTTTAGTAGCAAGTAAAAAAAAATTAAATCTTATTAATCAATCAAAAGTTCTTAAATTTTTAAAAAGAAATAAACCAGCTTTTATTTTTTTAGCAGCAGCAAAAGTTGGTGGAATATATTCTAATAACAAATATAAAGCAGATTATTTGTATGAAAATCTTGCAATCCAATCTAATATTATAAATGGTGCTTATCTTTCGGGAGTAAAAAATCTGATATTTTTAGGCTCAAGCTGTATTTATCCTAAAAATTGTAAACAACCCATCAAAGAAAGCTATTTATTAACAGGTGAACTTGAGCCAACAAATGATGCTTATGCTATAGCAAAAATTGCTGGGATAAAACTGTGTGAAAGTTACAATTTACAATATAAAACAAACTATACTTGCTTAATGCCAACCAACACTTTTGGTCCTAACGATAATTATGATGAGTTAAATTCCCATTTTTTTCCTGCGTTAATTAGAAAAATTCATAAACTTAAAAATAATAAAAGAAACTCTCTTATTTTGTGGGGCAATGGTAAAGCAAAAAGAGAAGTTGTTCATGTTGATGATATTGCTAATGCTTGTGTTTATTTTATGAATAAAAAGAAAAAACCAACACTCATCAATATTGGAACCGGCAAAGATTTTACAATTGAATATTATGCAAAATTAATTGCAAAAACTATTTTACCACAAAAAAAAATTAATATTGAATATGATTTAACTAAACCTAATGGAATTAAAAGAAAGATTATGGATATATCTTTGGCCAAAAAACACGGATGGAAATACAAAATTGACCTTAAAAAATCTATACTAGATACTTACCGGTCATACAAAAAAGAAAACAAGGAAGCTTAATGAAAAATGTTATTGTTGTAACAGGAGGAGCTGGATTTGTTGGGTCTAATTTAGTTTTATTATTACTTAAAAGAACAAAATTTAAAATTATAAGTATAGATAATTACTCTACAGGTAAAATAAAAAATCATATAAATGATAATAGAGTTAAATATATTAGAGGAAATACAAAGAATATTAAAAGAATATTAAAAAAAGAAATTAACAAAATAAAAACTATATTTCACTTTGGTGAGTTTTCTAGGATTTATCAAAGCTTTTTAAAAATGACTGATTGTATTGACTCAAATACAATTGGTTCAAATGAAGTATTTAATTTTTGTCTTACTAATAAAATAAAACTTATATATTCAGCAACATCTGCAAGCATTGGCAATAAAGGAAATGATAAAAATTTATCTCCATATGCATTTACTAAAGCTAAAAATTTAGAATTATTGGAGAATTTAAAAAAGTGGTTTAATTTTAAATTTGAAATATTGTATTTTTATAATGTTTATGGACCAGGTCAAATAAAAACAGGACCAATGTCTACTGTAATTGGAATATTTGAAAATCAGTTTAAAAGAAAATTACCATTAACAGTTGTTAGGCCAGGATCGCAATCTCGAAGATTTACACATATCAACGATACTGTTGAGGCCTGTTATTATGCATGGAAAAAAAATCAGTGTAAACACTACAGCATATCTAATAGAAAAAGTTATACAATTTTAGAAGTTGCAAAATTATTTAATGTTAAAATTAAATTACTACCATCCAGAAAAGGTGAACGATATGCTTCAGCTTTAACAAGTATGAATTTATCAAATAAAGTTCATAAATTGTTTGGAAAAATTAACCTTGAGGATTATGTGAAGAATATTGTTAAAAATGACTAAAAAAAGATTATAATTCCTTGTTTACAATATATTTATTTTAGATATAACTCTTTCGCCGGTGATTATTGCGAAGGGGTAATACCCGATCCCATTCCGAACTCGGAAGTCAAGCCCTTCAGCGCCAATGGTACTTTGTCTTAAGACACGGAAGAGTAGGACATTGCCGGCTAAAAAAAATTATGAAAATTAAAAGCTCGTTAAAATCCCTAAAAAAAAGAGATCTTAATTCTAAATTAGTTAGAAGAAGAGGAAGAGTTTATATAATTAATAAAACAAACCCAAAATTTAAAGCAAGACAGAAGTAATTTTTATGGATAACCAAGACCATAAAAATACCTGGAATAATTTCACAAAATTTGTCTTGTGGGGAACTGTCGCTGTTATAGCTGTATTAGTTTTAATGGCATTATTTTTATTGTAGAGTTCTCTTATGAGAATTGTTTCAATTTTAGAAAATCAAAATATTGAGAAAAGAATTGCAATTACTCCTGAGATTGCAAAAAAATATATAGCTCTTGGTTTTGAAATTTCTTTGATTACTAAGTATGGGGAACACTTAGGCTTTAAAGATAGTGAGTATAAAGAGCTAGGTGTTGAAATTTCCACAAATGAAAAAGAAATATTAAATAAGGCTGATATTATTATTCAGTTAAGCTTATTATCTGATGAAAACTTCTCAAATTTAAAAGAAAACCAAACGCTTATTGGAGTATTCAATCCTTATGCTAATAAAGAAAAAATAGAAAATTTATCTAAAAAAAATATTAATGTTTTTTCTTTAGAAATGTTACCAAGAATAACTAGAGCTCAATCAATGGATATACTTTCTTCCCAAGCTAACCTTGCCGGTTATAAAGCGGTGATTGAGTCGTTTGCAAATTTTGAAAAAGCAATTCCAATGATGATGACAGCAGCTGGTACTATTCCAGCAGCAAAAGTATTGGTGGTTGGTGCGGGCGTTGCAGGTCTTCAAGCAATTGCAACTGCAAAAAGAATGGGTGCAATCGTATTTGCAACAGATGTTAGATTAGCTTCAAAGGAACAAGTTGAAAGTTTAGGTGGAAAATTTTTAACAGTAGAAGGCTCTGAAAACCTTGAAACTGAAGGTGGTTATGCGAAAGAAGCTTCAGAAGAATTCAAAAAAAAACAAGAGGATTTATTAGCAGAAACTTTAAAAAAAATTGATATTGTAATATGCACAGCTTTAATCCCAGGCAAAAAAGCTCCATTAATTATTAAAGGTTCAATGATTGATAATATGCAATCTGGTTCAATTATTTATGATCTAGCAGCAGTTCAGGGTGGAAACGCTGAATTTACAGAAGTTGATAAAATTGTAGTCAAAAATGGTGTAAAGATTATGGGTGAAACCAATATACTTAATAAGCTTCCAGTTTCAGCATCAAACCTATATTCAAAAAATGTATTTAATTTTGTATCCAACTTATATGATAAGGAAAATAAAAGGATTAATATTAATTTAGAAGATGAAATAATAGAAAAAACTTTAATAAAATAAACTTATGGAAATAGACCCTTTTATATTTAGATTAAGTATCTTTATTTTATCAATTTTTATAGGCTATTATGTCGTATGGAGTGTAACCCCATCTTTGCATACTCCATTAATGTCAGTTACTAACGCCATATCATCAGTAATTATTGTTGGCGCAATAATCGCAGGTTTAGCTGGTGGAGGCACTGATAGTATTTTTACTGTTTCTAATATTTTAGGTTTTCTAGCAATATCACTTGCAGCGGTGAATATATTTGGAGGATTTTTAGTAACGCAAAGAATGCTTCAAATGTATAAAAAAAAAAAGAAAGATAAATAATTATGTCAGCAAATTTATCAGCTATATTTTATTTAATTTCTGGTGTTCTGTTTATATTAGCACTAAGAGGACTTTCATCACCTGAAACTTCAAGGCAAGGTAATTTCTTTGGAATCTTGGGTATGATTATTGCAATTACAGTTACCTTTTTAACAGTTGGAAATTTTTCTAGTGGATTGATTTATGTACTAATTTTTTTAGCAGTGGGTGGGTTAATAGGAGCTTTCATAGCTTACAAAATACCAATGACAGCAATGCCAGAATTAGTTGCAGGTTTTCATAGCTTAGTTGGTTTATCAGCAGTATTTGTTGCAATCTCAGCTTTTTTAAACCCAGAAGCATTTAATTTAGGATCAGTAGGTGCCATCAAACTTGCAAGTTTAATTGAAATGTCAATAGGTGCTGCAGTTGGTGCCATAACATTTTCAGGTTCAATAATTGCTTTTTTAAAACTTCAAGGAATAATGTCAGGTTCACCAATTACTTTTAAAGGGCAGCATTTTCTTAATGCTTTATTGTTAATCTCAATAA